>OLJB01000747.1_pt1 | contig 18486 bp, 17 predicted proteins | sample 1601391 | NCBI WGS metagenome assembly OLJB01 (sample SAMN01915215, study PRJEB22387) | human gut metagenome | isolation source: stool | host: Homo sapiens | place: USA | reverse complement strand
GCAGCAACACGAAAAGTTAAAAAAATTGTTTATCAATGCTATATATCGTGAAGTGCCACACATCAACGGATACTTATTGGATGCGCCAGATGTATTTATTCAATCCAGAGGAAAACAACTGACGGACGGATTGCCTGAAATGAGTAAGGGAAGCCAGCCCACAGATGGGGGACATTTGTTATTGACTGGCGATGAGAGAACAGCCTTGCTCTTAAAACATCCGGAGTGTGCACACTATATAAAGCGGTTTGTTGGTTCAAGAGATTTGATTAACAATGAATATAGATATTGTCTTTGGTTGAAAGGGGTTTCGCCAAAAGAGTACTGCAACATACCTGAAATTGTGCAACGGTTGAAGTGCGTATCCGAGTGCAGACAAAATAGTCCTACGGCTTCGGTCAGGCAAGATGCAGACATTCCGATGCTGTTTACACAGATTCGGCAACCGAGCAGCGACTATTTAGCAGTTCCGGAGGTGTCCTCAGAAAACAGAAGATACATACCGATTGGATTTTTGACTGCTGATATAATAGGAAGCAATAAACTGTATATTATTCCATCTGCAACACTTTATATGTTTGGTGTTATGATGTCGAATGTACATATGGCTTGGATGCGGGTTGTATGTGGAAGATTGGAAATGAGATATAGTTATTCACCTGCCGTCTATAATAACTTTCCATGGCCTACCCCCCCCCCGAAATTTATTTGACAAAATCGAGCAGACTGCACAAGCCATTCTGGATGCACGCGCCCTCTACCCGGATTGCAGTCTGGCTGACCTGTACGATGAACTGACCATGCCGCCGGAACTGCGCAAAGCCCATCAGGACAACGACCGCGCTGTGATGGACGCTTACGGCTTTACCAAGGGTACTGCCGCCCGCACCAGCGAGAGCGCCTGTGTGGCCGAACTTATGAAACTGTATCAGAAGATGGTTTCCAACCAACAATAAAATTGACCAGTTACCATCAAAAAACTCCGGGGGCGTTTGCTCCCGGAGTTTGCTTTTATTGGGGCTGCATCGGCTTGCTGCAATCCATGCACAGGATAAAGGCTTTCACGCAGCACTTTTTTCTGCAAAGCGTGGTACGATTGCGGTACACAGCAAGGGGTAAAAGAAAAAGCCCCTAATTTCTAACGTTTTTCGTTAAAAACTAAGGACTACATTTGGTGACCCGTACGGGAATCTCCCACGCCCTAAAAACAGTCCGCAGGACTGTTTTTGCCCTGCGGGACGCGGACGCAGGGTTGCGACTTGCGGTTACCGCATCAGGCTGCGCCCCTTGGGCGGGGCTTGCCTTCTGCGACCGCTGCGCCTGCTCCGGCTTCCTGTTTCCGCCGCAGGCGGCGGTCGCCTCCGCAGCAGGCTGTTCGATTCCCGTATGGGTCACCATTTACGCCCGACACCTGTTGAAAAGTAAATATAAAGAAAAAAGCACTACCTCAAATGAAGTAGTGCTTTTTGGTGACCCGAAGGTTTCAATATCCGAACCATTCTCTTTAGAAAGCGCGATGGGCTTGTCCCCATCGCGGAGGTTTAGATTTACAATTATTTTATCCTCAAAGACATATACTGTGTTTACGAAGCATTCAATTACTTGCCGCTGTACCTTGTGGTCACGCAAGTCGTGCCTCTTGAACGATTCCAACCACTGCACAACGTACTCTTTCGTCAGCTTCGGATGAGAGGTTTCTTCCTCAAAGATGCTGATTTGCAGTTCATCGCGCTGGGCTTCCAGCGCTGTCAGACGCTCTTTTGTTGTCTGGGTGATGATGCCCTCTTCTATCGCGGCGGCAATATTGTCAATTTTCTTATTGACCTTTTTTAGTTCCTCTTGCAACGCGGGCAGGTGCGTGTTTTCGCGCTTCTGGTTTTCTACAAGGGCATCTGCCAGCATCGCAATTACACGGTCTTGCAACACATATCCCAGCGCCTGCTTGACTACAAAGGATTCAATCAATTCTTTGCGGAATGCTTTCATGTGGCATCGTTCGCCCTCTTTGCGCTTGCGATGCCCACATTTATAATAGTAGTAGGTTGCCCCGGTATGGCTTGTGCCGCTGTCACCTACCATCAACGCACCACAGTTGCCGCATACCAACTTGCCTGTCAGGATGAAGTCTTCGTCGCTCTTCGATCTGGCAGGCGCTTTTTTGTTTGCTTTCATTCGAGCCTGTACCTTGTCAAATGTCTCTTGGTCGATAAGTGCCGGAAAAGCGTTTTCCGTGACTATATCCCTGTAGCGATACTCGCCCAGATAGCGGCGGTTCCGCAGCATATTTTGAAAACTACTCTTTACAAACTTTCTGCCATAGCCGGTCCGTATGCCACGAGCATTCATGTCCGCGCAAAGTTCCTTGATGGATTCTCCCCCGGCGTAGCGCTCGAACACTTCCCGAACAATAGGGCTCATCACTGGGTCAGGTTCGTAGTGGCGTTCCTCGTTGATGCGGTAGCCAAGCGGTACAGAGCCGCCATTAAACTTGCACTTTAGTGCATTGTCCGTATGCCCACGCGTCACTTTCTCCGCTAGTTCAGCCGAATAATACTCTGCCATGCCCTCCAACATACTTTCCAGCATGATGCCCTCCGGCGTGTTAGAGATTGGTTCTGTTGCGGAAATCACCTTGACATTGTTCTTGGAAAGTGCGCGTTTATAGTACGCAGAGTCAAAGCGGTTGCGGGAGAATCGGTCCAGCTTCCACACAAGGACAAATTGGAATCTGTGGGCATTGCTGTCCTGGATCATCTTCTGGAACTGCGGTCGCGCGTCTGTCTTGGCTGACAACGCACGGTCTATGTAACTGCCGATGATTTTCATGTCATTGCGTTTGGCATACGCCCTGCACTCGCGCAGCTGGCCCTCGATGGATTCTTCGCGCTGGTTGTCGCTGCTGTATCGGGCGTATATTACAACATTACTGCTTGGCATTTTTGCGCCTCCTCTCATGCCATTTTATTACTTTATACGCTTTGAATATGGAAATTCCAACAACAAAAAGTAAATTTTTTGTTGTTCATCTTATTCAATATTTGAATAAGATCAATATAATAACGATATAATCATCATACTTTCACCAGTTGATAAAGCAAACATCTTCATTTTTTTATCACAAGTACTAAATAAATGCAAAAATCACGGCGGCAAAATGTTGAAAAAGTGAAAACTATTGTGTATTATAGGTTTATAACACATCACTATTCTTATGGAGGCAACTATATGTTCACTATTGAAAATTTCATACATGGGATTGCTAATGTAACGAAATCTCTAAAAGCTTCAATTTGTGGTGATTCTCTTATTGTTAATAGAATTTGCTATGATTATGAAACCAGTAATGACTATGAAGAACTTTTTGCCCAAATTTCATTAGAACAAATTCAGCCAATCATAGAACTCCTTGCAGACAATTATATTTGCACAGATAAAATGCTCATAAAAAACGACTATATCGAAATAGCTGTACAATCACAAGATCGTAACAGGCCTACCGCTTTTATGAGACTTGATCGGGATTCTTTTGAAGTCACTGAACATAATTATCATTTCATTACATCGAAAGCCAGTCAGGAATACATTTTTGCCTTGCTTTGCTCGTTTCATAACACCCCAGATAAGTATGAGGTGAGCTCTATGCGATTGTTTCCAAAAGAAATTATTACAAATTTCGAGGATTTTTGTGATACTTTCCGTATATGTACTGTTAAGGTGACTTCTCCTCAAAATCATTCTATTACAGAATTCAAGCGTATATTTGATGCTTACCTTTTTAATATTGCTTACAACTTTAACGTTCCACTTGCTGTTTCTGACTTCACAGATATGCGCAAATTTCGCCGAATCCGCACTCGGCGCAATGGACAATTATTTCCATACAAACAATATAAACAAGACTTGACAAAATACTACCAACAGGCTCTTGCCACTAATCTTCCTTTTATGCAATATTTAGCATTTTACCATGTTGCAGAGTTCTTTTTTCAGTCGATTTCTGAAGATGAAGCTTTCCATGTGATTGCTAGTTTTATTACACGGCCTTCATTCTCACCATACAGATACGAGGACATCCATAATTTCTATAATGTAATTAAAAAGAAAATGCGAGATCAGCGTGATGACGGCGTTTGGAATGAACGAAATGGTTTACTTTTGTGCCTGAAACGGTACATACCTGATTTGTCTACACTTAAAGCTTCAATTGTTCGTATAGACAGTTCAGCCATCGACTATTACCGAACCACTTCTGTACCTTTTACAGATGACGGAAAATTGATTGATTTTGAAGATGAGTCCGAAAGAGTCTATTCTTCTATCCGTGATCGCATCTATGCAACACGTAACGCCGTTGTTCATAGTAAGTATGGCGAGCGGCTAAGATATGAGCCTTTTAAGCATGACAAGCATCTTGGAAAAGAAATTCCTCTAATGCGGGCAGTTGCAGAAGAAATCATCATTAGTTCTGCGGATCGTATTAATTATAGTTTTGTAGACCCTACACACTCCCTTCCATAAAGTTTCCTCCTGTGTGTTGTATGGTACTATTTAATTTCAACAGATATATTTGTTACGTCATCCTATTTTTCTTGCCACACAATATTCGCACAACATCCGCACAGCTTTTGTATCGACCCCGTAAATCTCATATGTTAGAATTAGTATGCACAAAATAGGGTTCTACCGTAGAGGTTGAACTTATCCAGAGTCGTGCCTGATTTTTTCAGGCGCGGCTCTTTTTGTTTGTGCAAAATTTTGACAGTGGGAGGTGTCCGCAGATGCTCGTAATACGTCCACCCTGACAGGGCGTTTACGCTATGCGCATTGTATCGCCCTAATACGCGCCTTATGCGTATTATTCGTCTCTCCGCTTTTGGAGAAGTAACTCACTGCGTAATGTGTACGTCATTTATACGTATAATCGGAGGTTCCTATTGAATACCGGCACTCTTTTAACACGCATCCGTTTGGAACAGCGCAGCCTGATCGACATAAACAAGAAGCTGTACGAGCTGGAACATCTGCTGCCCGCCCCCGCGCCGGAGCAATTTATTAAGACAGCCAAAAGTGCTGCTCTTTTGAGTGAGCGCAGTACCGCCCAGCTTCGCAATTTTCTGTTTACCGTTTGCGGCGGCATGCCGCAGGACTACTATCTGCAAGCCGCTGAGATGCAGGGTATCCGGCTCAATGTAGATGACGACATTCTGTCCGTTAGACTGCCCGCATTACTGCTCAAAAAGACCCGCACCGAAGGCTTCAAATTTTTGCAGCCCGCAATTCATGCAGCATTAAAGCAGTATGCCGAACAACAAAATCTTCCCCACTTCTGCGAATGTACCATCTGCATCGAACACATCTATGACAGATGCCTACCCATCAAAGCCGTGCGGGATTATGACAACCTAGAAATGAAAGAAGTTCTGGACATCATCGCGCTGTACTGTATGACCGATGACACCGGCGCTTTGTGCGACCAGTTCCAGACAACACGATTTGCGGATTCGTCCTGCACTATCATTTCCGTCATGCAAAAAGAGAAATTTTCTGCATGGCTGGACAAGAAAAATCCGTAAAAACTGACCTCCATTTCGTCAAAAAGTTCTTCAAAAAATCTCTACTTGCACATTTTGGCAGCTTTTCCGCGTCACAATCGTCTTTTAGGCATTCCAAGTGGAAACGCTGCACCGAGGATAATGTGCTTACGGTAGGAAAACGAGGTGATTCCTATTTCTTCACAGTCTCCAACTTTACCGTCCCATAACAGCCTCAATTATGAGCTGTTGTCGCTCACGGCCATATGCGGCGAGGTTCCTTGCGCCGGTTCTTCCCGCCTTACCGCGAGTGAAAGTTACCGCAAAAAAGTCGTCACGTCCTTGACGCATGACAAGCTCCTGCGCATCTTTTCCAGTCACCATCTTCGCGGCTATCGGCTCGGTGTTCGCACAAAACGGCTGTTATTGCAGCAAGAGCCTGAGCGCTTTGCATTCTACTTATCCGGATGCAGCGACACGAATGCCATCAAGTCGGAAGTTCCGCGCCGTATTCGGCTGCACCGTATCGCACAGACCTATGTAACGATGCTGAATGCAGGCACAATGATTTATCGTGATGAAAAGCCGCCGATTTTCTCCCCAGCCGCAAGTGGCCCGTTCCATATTGAACAACCTTACTTTTATGATTCCCGCGAAATGAAAGAAGCCGAACTCGAAATGCTGAAAATTCGTGGCTCACGAATGGCAGGCGCGTTGTTCTCGTCCAACCGCGTTTTCGCCGTGTATAACAGCATGGAATTTCTGCCGGTCTTTGAGCCACAAGTCGAGATGCGTTCCAAAGTCATGCTGGAGCAAGTATGCCGCACAAAGATTTCTTTCAATCTAAAAGCAAGCGGACTTTTGCTGTCGGATAACATGGATATTCTTCACACCTTGTTAGCGCGTTCCCGGACTCGCAGCCTCGACCACTTCTTGCTTAATGACGGCTACGAACATTTTTACTTTTTGACGAATAATTCCTATGGAGAAACGCTCTTGCAGCTACTCTGCTGCCCAGAAATCACCATGCAGGTGAACGCTGCACTTCTGCAAGAATTTCAGCCGTCCCTGCCGAACAGCCGCCTCGAATGTGATGCTGTCGATGATTCAGGCGCGCCGATTTTGTTCTGCTATCTACCCGACATTCCCCGACTCTACCGATTCGTCTCTGCCTTGGACTTGCTGAATAGCACCGGCATCTTGGTTTGCTTCGATTTTCAGGCAGACGCGCTGCGGCCACTCTGCGGGGATAACATCGAATTGCAGATTATCGACTTCCAAAACTTCAAGGCTCGTTTCCTACCGTTCATTTAACACATAACACACAAAACGGCGGGCAGTCTCGTCGGCTGCCCGCCATCTTATATGAGGATTATAAATGCCTGTTTTTCGTGTAGAACGTACCAAAAACTTTACCGTTATGAGCAACCATCATCTGCGGGATAAGACTATCTCCTTGAAAGCCAAAGGGCTGCTCTCGCAAATGCTGTCACTTCCTAATGACTGGGATTATACGCTGCGCGGCCTTGCCGCCATCAACAAAGAAAGCATTGATGCCGTTCGCACTGCCGTTCACGAACTGGAGGCCGCCGGATATGTCGTCCGTTCCCGCATCCGTGACGAGCGTGGGCAGCTTCGCGGCTGCGATTATTTTGTCTACGAGTATCCACACATCGAGGATTCCGATGTTGAAAACTGTGATGATTTTTCTGTGTCGCCTGTACTGGAAACACCTGTGTCCGATTCTACTGCGCAGGAGAATCCCACACAATTAAATAAAGAAATACAAAATAAAGAGAAACAAAATACGGATCTAATCTTATCCGATACCGACGCTGTGCGGGAGCAGGTGCAGGGGAACCTAGAGCTTGATTTACTCTGCCGCAATATGCCCGAAGCCGCCCCAGTACTTAAAGAAATCAGCGAACTTATCGTGGAGGCGGTTCAAAATCAGAACTCGACACAGCGGTTTGGGATCAATATTTTTCCCGCAGACCTTGTGCGCAGCCGCCTGATGCAGCTGACAAGCGAGCATATCCGCTATGTACTCGAATCGCTGCAAACACATAGCACCTGTATACGAAACCCAAAGAAATACTTACTAGCTATGCTTTTCAATGCGCCGATTACGATGAGTAGCAAAACTATGCTGAATGTGCGACAATTTACCAATACGCCGATGCTGACATATCCTCGCGTCACCACACAAAGGCATAGTCAAACATCGTAATGTAGAGAGCCCTTAGGCCTCCTCCGTTTCACCTAATTGGATTGCCCCATCAATCGCTCCCTCAATAATTGACAGATATTGTTCCGGGCAAAGCCTTAGCTTCTGCCCTACTCTTTCGCGCAGCTTACTTTCCTGCCGCATAACAGTAGGATTAAAATAGCGCTCCATCGGCAGACCGCAGATTTTTACTAGCTGAATAATGACCGGCAGACTTGGAATCGTACCCTTATTTTCGATATTGGCAAGATACCGTGTGTCAACATTTACTTTTTCAGCTAAATCTTTTCGAGTAAGACGCTTCGCCTTTCGTGCCTCTTTTATATCTGCGCCAAAGGTTTCAAATCCCGGGCAGTCTTCAATTCTTGCCATTTTGCATCACCTGTTTACATTTTATAGTTCATGTGTCACAGGTTAAATGATGCAAAACGCTTTTTAATTAAACTTTATTGTTCATGCTTTACGCATTGTATTCTCTGGAAAATCGAAATATAATAGAATATGGAGGTGTGAGCATGAAAATCTTCATTATAGAAGATGAACCGGCAATCCGCGAGGAACTTGTTCAGCTTCTTCAAAAGTACGGCTACCAATGCGACAGCAGCGATGATTTTCACCACATTGTGCAAGCTGCTCTTTCATCAGGGGCTAACTTGATTCTCTTAGACATCAATCTGCCCTATCAGGATGGTTTCCAAGTATGCAGAGAAATCCGACAGAAATCCAATCTTCCTATCATTGTACTTACCAGCAGAAACAGCGATTTTGACGAGTTGATGAGCTTGAACATCGGTGCAGATGATTATATTGCAAAGCCGTACAATGCACAGATCCTTTTGGCGCGAATCCAAAAACTTCTGGCTCGGACCTATGAAGTACAGGACAACATCGTTCTCACGCACAAAGGCTTGACCTTAAATTTGCTCAAGGCGGAAATCAGCTATCAAGGGAACAAAAAATCACTTACCAAAAATGAACTTGGGATTTTGCGCCTGCTTATGGTGAACAAGGGCAACATTATTCCCCGTGACGCTATTATTGATGAACTCTGGCAGAGTGAACAATTTATAGACGAAAACACATTGAATGTCAACATCGTTCGGTTACGGAAAGCACTGACCGAAATCGGTCTGCCGGACTATCTGGAAACGAAACGTGGTTTAGGGTATTGCGTATGAAGTTATCCGAGTATCTGCTTGACCGTATCTTTTCCCTGATTTATATGCTGGTGGCTGCACTCGTGCTGCTTGCGCTCCTTTGGCTGATTGAAACACCTGCTGTGTTTATTCTGTTTGCCGAGGTGATTTTACTTGCAGCGTACAGTACAGCGCTGCTGTATGATTTTTTCCGCAAGCAGAGTTTTTATAATCTGCTTCAAAAAATGACAGAGCAGATGGACATAAAAACTCTTTTAGGCGAGTTACTGGTGCCGCCTCATTTTTTAGAGGGGCAGATTTTGGTGGACGTTCTGCGGTGTTGCAACAAATATCAGAACGACCAGCTTGCATGTGCAGAACAGGAGAACCGTGAATATCGGGAATACCTTGATTCATGGGTGCATGAAATCAAAACGCCTATCACCTCTGCCCGGCTGATCGTTGAAAATGAAAAGAATCCTACCACATTGCGAATTGACGATGAACTGCGGAAAATTGATGCTTATGTGGAGCAGGTGCTATATTACGCCCGCAGTACCGATGTGGAAAAGGACTTTAAGGTGGAGAAAACCACCTTGCAGGCATTGGTGTACGCTGCGCTAAAAACGTACTCAAAGCCGTTGATTCAGGCAGGTGGAAAGCCGGTTCTAAAGGAACTGGATATTCCCGTGGCCGCAGACAGCAAGAGCTGCACCTTTGTGATCGGACAGATTCTGTCCAACGCTATCAAGTATCGGAAAGATAATTTACAAGTTGAATTTTCAGCCAGAGCAGAGAAAAACACGGTATCTCTTTTCATTTCCGATAATGGCATTGGTATTTCTGCTGCTGACTTGCCGCGCGTGTTCGACAAAGGCTTTACCGGTGAAAACGGCCGCCGTTATTCCAAATCAACCGGCATTGGTTTGTACTTGAGCCAAAGGCTATGTCGAAAAATGAATATCTCACTTTCTATTTCCAGCGTTCCGGGACAGGGAACGACTGTGACGATGGTTTTTCCTACGGAAAGCTATTTGCAGGCGGCGGGGCTGTAAAGCCTCGCTTTTTTCAACCTTACACTTTAGTAATACAAATGTAATCCAATTTAATGGCATCGGAAAATTCCTTGTGGTAGAGTAAAAGCACAAAAGCAAAGCGCTTTTGAGAAAGGAGCCTGACCTATGGGCGATACGATCTTACGGGTGGATGACATCCAAAAATTTTACGGTAACAAAGGCAACCTGACAAAAGCCATCGACCACATTTCTTTTTCTGTTCGCAAAGGAGAATTTCTCGGCATCATGGGTGCTTCCGGCTCTGGCAAAACCACCTTGCTGAACTGCATTTCCACGATTGATACCGTCACCAGCGGTCATATCTATGTAGAAGAAAAGGACATCACGGCGCTTCACGGGGCACAGCTTGCAGACTTTCGAGGAAAAAAGCTGGGATTTATTTTTCAGAATTTCAATCTTCTGGACACCTTGACCGCCTATGAAAATATCTCTCTGGCCCTTTCCATCGCAGGCACTAAACCCAGTGAAATAGAGCAGCGTATTCCACAGATTGCCCAAGCGCTGAACATTCAGGATGTATTGGGTAAATATCCCTATCAGATGTCTGGCGGTCAGCAGCAGAGAGTAGCTGCTGCAAGAGCGATGGTGACAAATCCCGCCATCGTACTGGCAGATGAGCCGACCGGCGCACTGGATTCCAATTCTTCCCGAATGTTGTTGACAATGTTGACTGAATTGAACGAGCGGCTTTCAGCAACGATTCTCATGGTAACACATGACGCTTTTTCTGCCAGCTATTGCAATCGCATTTTGTTTATCAAAGATGGGCAGGTGTTCAACGAACTGCATCGTGGGACGGATACGCGCAAAGAATTTTTTACAAAAATTCTGGAAGTAGTTTCCGTCTTGGGAGGTGAACAGAGTGAACACATGTAAGCTGATTTTCCGAAATGTGTGCAAGAACATTCGTGACTATCTGATTTATTTTCTTACCTTGACGCTTTCGGTCAGTTTGTTCTATGCGTTCAATTCCATTTCTGACCAGCCGGCTTTTTCCAATATGGGCATGACCGGCACGCTCTTATATCGTCAGCTCGGCATTATGCTTTCTACGCTTTCCACTATGATTGCGGTTGTTCTGGCTTTTCTGATTCTTTATGCCAATCAGTTTTTATTGAAACGTCGCAAAAAGGAATTAGGCGTGTATATGATGCTCGGCATGAAAAAAGGGCGTATTTCCCGGTTGTTTGCAGGCGAAACGCTTTGTGTTGGCATCATTGCGCTGGGCACAGGATTGCTTTTGGGCTTTTTCTTTTCGCAAGGGTTTTCTTTGATTGCATTGCGGCTTTTTGCAATCAATCTTGAAAAGTTTCGGATCGTGTTTTCAGCCGGAGCGCTTCGCCAGACCGTGTTGTGTTTCACAATCATCTTTTTTATCGTCATGCTTTTCAATATTCGGTCTGTCACCAATGTTAAATTGATTGACCTATTGACGGACGGCAGAAAAAACGAAAGTATGCAGAATGAAAACCGCATCTTGCCGGTTTGTCTGTTCCTGCTCTCGCTGCTTTGCATCGGAATTTCTGCCGCGCTGTTCAACAAAAACGGGGTTCTGCCATCGCATGAAAATAATCTGTTCCAGTTGGCAGCGGCGGCATTGGTCGCGGGAACTTTTCTGCTGTTCTACTCGCTGTCAGCCGTTTTCATGCAAGTAGCAAGTGCGAGGAAATGCTTTTACCTGAAAGGTCTGAATACGTTCCTTGTCCGTCAGATTGGCAGTAAAATCCGAACCAATTATCTTGTGGTAACGGTTGTATGCGGATTGCTGACCATCACGATCTGCGCCGTGTCGATTGGCGCGAGCACAGCGCTTGCTATGAACAAAATGTCTCAATCTGCAACGCCCTATGATTTGAACGTGCTTTCCAATGTTTCTGTTGATGGGGACAGCGATATTGCTGCCTATCTCGCTGCACACGATATTACCATAAGCAACTACGCCAAAGCTACAGAGCAAATCAGTGTTTACGAGGCCGATATGACCTACTCTGAACTATTTGAAGGACAAAAAGTCAAATTTTGGCCAATTGATGAAAAAGTTCCTGACAGCAAGGTTTCCGTAATCTCCATTTCGGACTTGAATCGTGCCTTAGCCATGCAGAACAAAGCACCCATCACGCTGAACGATGGCCAATACCTGTTGAACTGCAACTACAATGGAACGTATCGGTATATTGCTGCTGCATTGCAGAGCCACCCGGAAATCACGGTTGGTGGGGTGACTTTACAGCGTGCAGAAGATAAAGTGTTGCAGGAAACATACATTATGACGTCGGTTGGCAACAATGACCGCGGCACCTTGATTGTTCCCGATTCCGTCACCGCATCACTTGAAAAAGATGTAAATGCGCTTTTGGTGCAATATGAGCCGAATGCAGATTCCAATGAAATTTTGCAAAAGATGATTCCGATTGGATTGGATAGTACACACGGCTATCGGTATGCCGAAAAGAACATGATGTATGAGACGTTCTACGGCCTTGATGCCTTGGTGAGCTTCCTTTGCTGCTATATCGGGTTGGTCTTTTTGCTGATTTGCGCCGCACTTCTAGCGTTAAAACAGCTTACCGAAACGACCGACAATGTGTATCGTTATGGCTTGCTGCAAAAGCTGGGTGCAGGCCGCAGGCAAATCGATCATACGCTTTTTGTGCAGACAGTCGTGTTCTTCGCCATTCCGCTAGTCGTCGCTGGCGTGTATTCTGCTTTCCTGATTGGCAAAGCAATGGCTGTGGTGGAAGAATTTATGAACATCCATATCGCAACCAACATCGGACTGACAATCGTTCTTTTTCTGCTTGTCTACGGAAGTTATTTCCTTGCAACGTATCTTTCCTGTAAACGTATTGTCACAGAACAGCGAGAATTGGAGGTCTAAACTATGTTGCCCGAAAATGTAAACTGGAATGCCGTATTGCAAAGCATCACCGACACATGGCTCCCTTTAATTGGTATGGTCGCCGCAATTATTTTAGTTGCCATAATCGTCCATGTAATACAAAAGAATAAAAAGTAAAACACCTGCCGCACGACGGCAAAAGAAAAAAGCCGTCGTACAGCAGAAGAATTTTAACACGCCTATTTTGAACCGGTGGCTTTTGAGTAATCAAAGCCGCCGGTTCTTTTTGTCTGCTAAATAGTTTTATCGTACATACGGTGGCGCTGAGAGGACACCGCTATGTGCTTGCCGTTTTATAGTTTTCGACCCTCTGACTCATCAAAAAAAGTCTGGTCATCTGTGGGGATTCTGCTACCTTAAAACATGAACTTTCTGTTCATGTTCGTGTTCCTTATTCTTCTTATTTGCCTATCCACGCTTTGTGGATAGGCACTTTTTGTTGCCGTGGTCCTCCAGCCTCCATCAGTTTGAAAAACTCAATCTGATGGAGGTAAAGCATGGCTTACAACAAGGCCAGAGCCGAAAAGGAATGGCTCGAATGGAAAAACAAAGAGGAAACCCAACTGCGAGAATTGGGTGTTGACGAGGATACTATTCAGTTCCTACACACCTATGATTGGGAGATGTTCAAGGCTGACAGGAACTATCGGCAACGGCACATCAATATAGGCACAATCCCGGAAATCGTGTCTGAGGATTCCTCTACCACACCGCGCAGCGTAGAGGATTTTCTCGACAATATCGAAGATGAACGCTTGTATCGGCTTCTTCGGGAAGTTGATTCACAGACTCTGCAAATGCTCTTTCTCAAAAGCCTTGGCTATACCGCAAAGGAAATCGAACAGAGAATCGGTATGCCGGAGTCTATGGTACATAATCGAATCAGCCGTCTGCGGAAAAAATATAAAAAAGATTTATAAAAATCAGAGGTTTTCCCTGTTCTCCGTGGCTATCTGGATGAAGGGGCGAATCAGCCACTTCTTAAAAATCACAAGTCAAGGAGTGTTTTCTATGCCAATCAGTAGCCAAGTTTCCGATATGTTGCCACATTACCACGATACCCTAATGCTTTTGAAAAAGTACCGTGACATTGCGTGGATCGTAGAGGTCTCCAGCCGCAATCTGCAAGAGGAATTTCGCGCAGAATACGGCTGTCCCGGCAGGGATGTTCTTAACAGTCTTGCACTTAACAAGACCGATGCCAGCCTTATGGATTGCTCCCAGTCTTTGGAACATAGCGCGAAGATGCTGCACATTATTGATTCCGCCGTTGATCTGATTCGGGAAAAGCACAAAAAGGGTGAGTTGTATTATTGGATTCTCTATTACGCCTACCTCTCACCGCACAAATATGAAAACAGCAGCGAAATTCTGCGCGCTCTTGAATCCAAAGCACCGCCTATTTCATTGCGCACCTACTATGCCCGCCGCGAGGAGGCTATTGAGCTTTTAAGCTCTGTTCTATGGGGCTATATCCCTATTGAGTAAATACCGCACTGAATCCGCACAGGCAAAGCCTTACATCCTGCACAGCCTTTCTGCTACAATATACCTATCAACCAAGCAATTTACATACTTCATCAAAGGAGTCTATTTTTGTCGCAGAAGCCTTCAGATAATACATCCACTGATACCCAGATTATCCCAACCATCAAAGACCCGCAGATTGACTCTTCCTACATAAATCAATTTGCGAAGTTTATTCTCCCCTATATCCAGCAAGATTACGAACGAGAACCCTTCAAGAAAAACGGCTCGTAAAATTCAATTTCCTTTCAGTAGTCCATATAGAGAAAACGGAGCACACCCATTACAGATGTGCTCCGTTTTTTAGATAAGTTATTTCTGCTGTCCATATGTAATTTTTTCATAAGAATAGCTGATATTATTAATCTCTACCGTATGAACCGCAACACATTCAAATATTGATTCATCAAAAACAGCAACATTTATGCCTTCTGTTCTCATAGTGCTCGTATAAGCGACTCCCGCATAGCCATTGCTTTTAATAAATTCTGTAATAAACTGTGTTGGCAGATATGCAAGTGCACTATCATTTCTTCTAAGCGGTTTTGCTATTTCATTTGCTATATCCCTAAAAATTTTTGTATTCGCAGAAAGCGATTCAATGTTGCTCGAATATAACACAGGGCTAATTTTATTTAATTCTGAAATGTTTACAACTCGAATTTCTTTTTTCAGTTGAAATGTTCCAATCGTCACATAATCGAATGTTCCCGCTCTTACCTCGCTCAATGCCGTTTGTTCATCAGATGTCAAATACAGAACGCCTATTCCCTCAGGATTTACACGTCCCGCCTTTCTCAAATGTGCCGGAGGCGCACCCATTTCACTCTTTTCGAACCCTTTTATATCATTGCAAATTCTCGCACGGTACAATTTCGTTCCCTTCGGATATTTTCTTATAGAGTATCCCAAAAAAGGTGAAAATCGGTCAGCCTTAAAATAATTGTTGTGGAATCGATTTTTTCTCTTTATAGCATTAGAGAACTCGCCCCATGTATGCCCTGAAAAAATTCCATATTCTTCAAGTTGTGCTCTGGGAATTTCTACAGAAACATTGTAATTTGCGCTACTGTCATCGTATATAGTGGAGCAAAAAGCCTCTATTAGTTTAGCTGAAGACGGAAGATCCTTTCTAAAAATATTCCAATCTTCGATTATTGCACTAAAAAGAGGTCTTCCCCGTTCATTTTCTTCGTAGACGCTCAAAACATCTGATATCAAATCTGATATATCCGTTGCTTCATCAACACTACAAACCGGAACCTGCTTTTCGCCACAGAAATCACAGTCTCCAATGTGACCATTATCTACAATTATCTTTTTTATTTGCTCATCTGAAAAACAGTTGGCACAACAATTCATTATTTTAAGTCTCCATCCAAATATCGTCCAACAAGTTCAAGATGATGCATAACAGAAAGCTTTTTTAGGGTAGGTAACCCTGGATACGTTTTATTCTTATAGTGCTCTAATAATGTGTTTAGGCCCATTGTCAGCTGGCGCTCTTGATTTTCAGTTATATACCATTCATAAAGCTTCGATACTGCTTCATAAAATTTCCCTGCGACATCCGTTATGTCATCATTAGAATCTGAGACAAAATGACGAATTCTTAGCGAATTATCATTTTCAAAATAGACTATATGAATCGCTACCGCATATGGTGCAAAGCCAGATTCGTTATACTCTTTTCCAATAATAGAGTAATCTCCAAATCCAACAAAATTGCTACCAGCAAATGCAATTTCGCTAAAATCCAAATGATCTCTAGAAAAGAATTCATCTTTCGGGTAATCTGCATTTCGGCTTCTTTTCCGGAATCTATCTTCAAAAAGGACTCTGTTTTTTATTGACATTTGCATTACATATCTGTCAAATGGACAAAGCGTATATCGAGCATCTTTCAACCCCATCGCTTCATACAACTGCTGCTTATCTTGATCATCCATTACAGTCAGCAGAGATTCCTTATTAAAATTTATCTCACTAAGTCTTTCAAGCGCCAATTGGGCATCACTATTAATGAGAATTCCTGGAAATGCCGTGCTTTGATATGTTGTCAAAACAGAACAAATTTCGTCCGATTTTCCAATAAGACCGCCCACATTCGGATTAACAATAATTCCAATTGGCAGTCCCGCATCATTAAAGGCTTTCAAAGCATTCTTCAGCGCAGGAATCTGCTTTATCGGTTCTATAACGGGAATAACCGATTTAGAAATCAATTTTTGAGATGCAAGTTCCTTTAGTGCTAGGAGTTCATATTGCCTTCCGCGAAAGTAGGGAAAATACATGGTATTACTACCTCCTGTATGGTGTATCCAGTAATTGATTAAGCATCGGCGTTTGTTTCTCTAAATTCGAAAAATATACTACAGCTTTCAGTTCTGGCCGTATCTTTCCAAATTGTTCGACTGTAATTTTGCTACGTTTTTTCATTTCCTGCAATGCCAGATGTTGTGCCTCTAAGATTGGAATTTCTTCAAATTTTTCTAAGCATACGCGGAAATGAAATACGGGATCCGTTTCTGGAACGAACCCAAAATACTCTTTCAATACACTTTCATATTCTTTTTTTCTTAAAAGTTTGAATATGCTAGAGTGTCTAAGATTTGCATTATATTCTACTGGTTCTTTGCTTCGTTCCTTACTAAATATTGTTCCTTGCTCCGACAATACGTAAATTCCTACTGCTTCCCCCATCTCGCCAAAAGAAGATAAGACATCTCGCACTTTTTCTTGCTCATGTATAGATGCAAGAACCGATACTTTATTAAATGCACAGAAATAATCCTGTAATTGATTATGAAGTCTACTAAAATTATCAAGATCCGACTTTATCTCATATACGCGCCCCTCACCATTTATCATAACAAAATCAGCAATCGAATGTTCGATTCTAACTTGAGAAAACGCAACCGTTGTGTTCACATTATGAATTCCGCAAAGCAACTTATTCAACAACGTATTCATATAAAAATATTCATTACGCTGTTGTTGATTAAGACGCGTATAGATTTCACTTATTAGTTGACCATGAGTTTTTCCGGAAGGATCTTCAACGTAGCGTTTCACAACATAGTCAAACACATCACTTTTCCCGTCCTGTACCAGATCGCTGATAACTTTTCGCGTGAAAACACGGTTAATTGCTCTACTATTATCAGCCACCTTAATCACCTACCCAGACAAACTCTAACAACCCACACTTACTATTGAATACCACTCTTAACTCGCAATAATTCATATAGCTTATATGATTAATATACCACAATTGCTCCTTAAAGTAAACAAAGAATCTTTTTTATCGCTGTACAGTCACATCTCAAACTGAAATTTTCAAATATAAGAGTGACAGTAATCGCATAGATTACTGTCACTTCTTGTGTACTATTTCGTATATAAATCATGAATACAAAAACAAAATCCGAACCCATTCTCATAAAGAATTAAGTTCGGATTATGCTGTCTTGGTGACCCGTGCGGGAATCGAACCCACGTTAACGGCGTGAGAGGCCGCTGTCTTAACCGCTTGACCAACGGGCCATAATAAAAAAGAGAAGCCGGCATCTACCTATTTTCACAGGCCGTTTCCAGCCAACTATCTTCGGCACAAGTGAGCTTAACTTCTGTGTTCGGAATGGGAACAGGTGGAACCTCACCGTCATCGACACCGGCCATTCACATGGCGCTTGTCATGCTTCTCTTTTCTTGAGGATGTACCCTCAAAACTGAATATCGAACCGCTTTCTTAGCAAACAGAGTATCTGATCAAGATGGGGTCAAGCCCTCGACCTATTAGTACACGCTAGCTGAACGGATCACTCCGCTTACACTGTGTGCCTATCAACCTTGTAGTCTTCAAGGGGTCTTACCTGATTGACTCAGTGGGATATCTTATCTTAAGGCCGGCTTCACGCTTAGATGCTTTCAGCGTTTATCCGATCCGAACATAGCTGCCCAGCTGTGCCACTGGCGTGACAACTGGTGCACCAGAGGTTCGTCCATCCCGGTCCTCTCGTACTAGGGACAGCGCCTTTCAAATATCCTGCGCCCACGACAGATAGGGACCGAACTGTCTCACGACGTT
>OLJB01000720.1_pt1 | contig 18841 bp, 19 predicted proteins | sample 1601391 | NCBI WGS metagenome assembly OLJB01 (sample SAMN01915215, study PRJEB22387) | human gut metagenome | isolation source: stool | host: Homo sapiens | place: USA | reverse complement strand
CAACACTTAGAAAAAACGTCATTGCAGGGTATACGGGGTTCGACTGTATAAAACAGCACTTCGGTTATAGAGGAATAGAGACGGGTGTACTCAACGGATGTTTTATGAAGTAGAAAACAAGGGAAATATGATTGCTGGGGTAATTGGATACGACAGTATAAGAAAACACTTAGCCGAGTGTGTGATGAACACAGCAGAAATTAGAGAGAAATACTATCTGTGAAGAGCAGATGTGTACATAGATTAGGTAGTTAACAAAAATGGAGGAATACATATGAGCACAGTTACTTTAGATAATAAAACGATTTTAGTCACAGGTGCGGCCGGTTTCATAGGCTCCAACCTTGTGAAACGAATTTATCAGGAGGCTCCTTTGGCTACGGTAATCGGCATCGACAACATGAATGCCTACTATGATGTGGCTCTAAAAGAGTTCCGTCTGAACGAGCTGGCCAAGTATCCCACATTTACTTTTGTCAAAGGCAACATCGCTGATAAGGAACTGATCACTGAGCTGTTCGAAAAGTACAAGCCATCGGTGGTCGTCAACCTTGCAGCACAGGCTGGTGTGCGTTACTCCATCACCAACCCAGATGCTTATGTGGAATCTAACTTGGTCGGCTTTTTCAATATCCTCGAAGCCTGCCGCCATAACCCTGTAGAGCATCTGGTTTACGCATCTTCTTCCTCTGTCTACGGTTCCAACAAGAAGGTTCCGTACAGCACTGATGACAAGGTTGATAATCCGGTTTCCCTCTATGCAGCAACCAAGAAATCCAATGAGTTGATGGCTCATGCCTACTCGAAGCTCTACAATATTCCGTCCACTGGTCTGCGTTTCTTTACGGTCTATGGTCCTGCGGGTCGTCCTGACATGGCTTACTTCGGCTTCACCAACAAGCTGGTGAAGGGCGAAACCATCAAAATCTTCAACTACGGCAACTGCAAGCGTGACTTTACTTATGTGGATGACATCGTTGAGGGTGTTGTCCGTGTGCTGAAGAAAGCACCTGACAAGAAGAATGGCGAGGATGGTTTGCCGATTCCGCCGTATGCAGTTTACAACATTGGTAATCAGAACCCTGAGAACCTGCTAGACTTCGTGCAGATTCTGAGTGAGGAGTTAGTAAGAGCGAAAGTTCTGCCGGAAGATTATGACTTCGAGGCACACAAGGAACTTGTTCCGATGCAGCCGGGTGATGTGCCTGTGACCTATGCAGATACCAGCGCACTGGAGCGTGACTTCGGATACAAGCCGAGCACCAACCTGAGAACTGGTCTGAGGAACTTCGCTGAGTGGTACGCTGAGTTTTATAAATAAGGAAAAATAGAGGGTTAGAATTTATGGAAAATATCTTGGAACTTGATAAGCAGAGATATTCTGGGGGGGGTACCCCGTTTTTTGCAGTTTTATCGTAAAGCACAAATGAGTAAAAATCCCTTTCTTCATAAAATATACAAGAAATTGTTTGAGATTTCTACCAAGAAAAAGGGAATTGAGTTTTCTGTTGATAATGAAATTGGCTATGGGTTTTATGTTGGACATCCATATGGGATCACAATTAATGCGAAAGCAATAATTGGTAACAATGTTAATATTCACAAGGGAGTTACGATTGGTCAGGAAAATCGTGGAAAAAGAAAAGGAACACCTTGTATTGGAAATAATGTTTGGATTGGAGTAAATGCAACAATTGTTGGTAATGTTGTAATTGGCAATGATGTACTTATAGCTCCAAATACCTATATTAACTGCGATATTCCGGACCATTCTATTGTTTTTGGGAATCCATGCATTGTAAAACATGCGGATGATGCAACGAAGGATTATATAAATCATGCAGTGTAAATTCTATGATAAAGAAAATTAGAGGGTTAAAAAATGAGAGAGTTTAAGGATTTAAAGATTGCTGTGGCTGGCACTGGTTATGTTGGTTTGTCTATTGCCACATTGTTATCTCAGCACCACAAGGTGACTGCTGTGGATATCATCCCTGAGAAAGTGGAGCTGATCAATAATAAGAAGTCCCCGATTCAGGACGAATATATTGAAAAGTATCTGGCAGAAAAAGAGTTGGATTTGACCGCAACTCTGGATGCAAAGGAAGCATACAGTGATGCTGATTTTGTCGTAATTGCTGCACCTACCAACTACGATAGCAAGAAGAACTTTTTTGATACCAGTGCAGTCGAAGCTGTAATCAAGCTGGTTATCGAGTACAATCCGGAAGCTATCATGGTTATCAAGAGCACCATTCCAGTTGGATATACTGCAAATGTTCGTGAAAAGTTCCACTGTGACAATATCATCTTTAGCCCGGAATTCTTAAGAGAAAGCAAAGCTCTGTATGACAACCTTTATCCTTCTCGTATCATCGTCGGTACTGATGTTGACAATGCCCGTCTGGTGAAGGCTGCACACACTTTTGCAGAACTCCTGCAGGAAGGTGCAATTAAGGAGAACATTGACACTCTGTTCATGGGCTTTACTGAGGCAGAGGCAGTTAAGCTGTTCGCCAACACCTATCTGGCACTGCGTGTCAGCTACTTCAACGAACTGGATACCTATGCTGAGATGAAAGGGCTGAACACTCAGCAGATCATCAACGGTGTTTGTCTGGATCCTCGTATTGGTACTCATTATAACAACCCGTCCTTTGGCTACGGTGGATACTGTCTGCCGAAAGACACCAAGCAGCTGCTGGCGAACTACGCCGATGTACCGGAAAACCTGATCGAGGCTATTGTAGAGAGCAACAGAACTCGTAAAGACTTCATCGCCGACCGTGTTTTGGAGATTGCTGGTGCTTATGAAGCAAATGACAGCTGGGATGAGAGCAAGGAGAAAGAAGTTGTTGTAGGCGTTTATCGTCTGACTATGAAGAGTAACAGCGACAACTTCCGTCAGAGTTCCATTCAAGGTGTCATGAAGCGTATCAAGGCAAAAGGCGCAACTGTCATCATCTACGAGCCGACCCTGAAAGACGGGGATACTTTCTTTGGTAGTAAGGTAGTTAATGACCTGGATGAGTTCAAGAAGCAGAGTCAGGCCATCATTGCGAACCGCTATGACAAGTGCTTGGATGATGTGAAAGAGAAAGTCTATACCAGAGATATTTTCCAGAGAGATTAAGCAAGATCAAGGAAAATTAGAGGAGAGAGTCAGATGAAAAATAAAGAAAATATAAAGGTATGCTTGGTGGGTTCATCTGGCGGTCATTTAACCCACCTTTATATGTTAAAGCCATTTTGGAAAAACAAGGATCATTTTTGGGTTACGTTTGATAAGGAGGATGCAAGAAGCCTGCTCGAAGGTGAAAAAATGTATCCTTGTTATTATCCGACAAACCGGAGTCTAAAGGCTCTTATTAAGAATACCAAGATTGCATGGAATGTGTTACATAAGGAAAAGCCAGACTTGATTATTTCCTGCGGTGCAGCAGTTGCGGTCCCGTTTTTTTATATTGGTAAAATGATGGGCGCAAAGTTGGTCTACATCGAGGTTTTTGATCGAATTGATAAACCGACAATGACAGGAAAGATGGTTTACCCCATTGTGGACAAGTTTGTTGTGCAGTGGGAAGAGCAGAAAAAGGTTTATCCGAAAGCGGTTAATCTGGGAAGTATATTCTGAAAGGAACTTGTTTCGGAGGTAAGAATATGAACGGCGCAAGAGAAAAGATATTTTGTAATTTGCTAAGAAAATCAAAAAGCAAGAATGCAGGAAAATTTTGGAGGAAAATTTTTAATTTTTATTGTCATTTCATTTTGGGGTTTGAATTTTCGCCTCAAACGCAAGTTGGAGAAAATCTTTCAATTGTACATGGTGCAAGAGGTAGCGTTGTTAATCCAAGGACAATTATTGGAAATGATTGCATAATAAGAAATAATATAATTATTGGTAATAATGGTCTGGGGGGGCAGCCCTATTATTGGAAACAATGTGAATATCGGTTCTAACTCATGCATTATTGGCCATGTAACCATTGGAGATAATGTAATTATTGGAGCAGGTTCTATTGTGGTCAAAGATGTACCATCTAATGTTGTTGTTGCAGGGAATCCAGCAAAAATAATAAGACATATAGCTATAGAAGAAAACGCCTGAGAGGTGAGAAAATGATTTTTGTGACGGTAGGAACACATGAGCAGCCATTTAATCGGCTGATACAGAAAATAGATGAATTAAAGAAAGACGGCATTATAAACGAAGATGTAATTATCCAGACTGGTTTTAGTACATACGAGCCGAAATACTGTCAGTGGAGTAAGCTGATTCCATATCAGCAGATGGTGAAAAATGTGGCCGACGCCCATATTGTAATCACTCACGGTGGCCCGGCAAGTTTTATCATGCCACTACAGATAGGTAAGACTCCTATTGTTGTGCCGCGTCAGCACCAGTTCAACGAGCATGTAAATAACCACCAGGTTGAGTTTGCAAGGAATGTTGCTCAGAGAATGGGAACGATTATTCCGGTGGAGGACATTAATACACTGGGAGATATCATAACGAACTATGATCAGATTGTTGCTGGCATGGGACATGGTATGAGCAGTAATAATGCAAAGTTTAATGAAGAACTTGAAAAACTGGTAGATGAATTGTATTGAGGATGGGTGGATGAGAAAAGTTGGAATCATGTCGATGCAGCGCATTGCAAACTACGGTTCGTTTTTGCAGGCATATGCATTGAAGCAGCTAATTGAGGAAGTTGGCTGTAATGTAGAATTTGTGGACTACCATGTAGGTGCTCCAGTAATTACAGAAAATGCAGATAGTAAAAACAAGGTTGTCCGAAAGATAGAAAAGGGACTGGAAACCTTTCGGTATCGGGCTCCTCTTGCACACAAATTATCGTTCATCCGATATAAACAGTCTTTCGCTCAAAAGTATATGCCACTTTTAGGGATTACGGATGAAATGAACTACAATCCGACAGTGGATTGTCTTGTGATTGGCAGTGACGAGGTTTTTAACTGTATTCAAAAAAATTCCAATGTGGGCTATTCGCCAGAATTGTTTGGAAAAAATAACCATGCGAAGAAACTTATCACTTATGCAGCGTCTTTCGGTAATACCACATTGGAAAAGCTGGAAAAGTATAAAAAGGCCAATGAAGTCGGAGCTTTGTTGAAGAAGTTTGACGCGATTTCTGTACGAGATGCTAATTCAGGAACTATTGTAGAACAGCTCACTGGGAAAGAACCAGTGTACAATCTGGATCCGGTTCTGACCTATGATTACATGAACTGCTGCGACAAAATCCCACAGGTTCAGACTAATGAGAAGTATTTGATTCTGTACGCGTATGCAGGTCGTATTTCCAATGATGAGGCAGATTGGATTGCTGCTTATGCAAAGAAAAAGAATTTGAAGGTATATGCAATTGGTGGTATCCAAAAATGTGCAGACCGATTCGTGGACTGCTCACCCTTTGAGGTTCTGGCCTATTTCAGAAATGCAGAAGAAGTTATTACCGATACCTTCCACGGCAGTATCTTCTCGGTGATCACACATCGGCCGTTTACAACATTGATTCGCAAGAGTGTAGGTAACAGCTATGGTAATGAAGAAAAGTTGAGCGATTTGCTAAAGCGACTGGGACTGACCAATCGGATGACAACGAGAATTGAAGATACAGAAAACATCAATGAAAAGGCGATTGATTACGCGAAAGTTGATGAGCAGTTGAAAGCACATAGAGAAGTGGCGAAGGAGTATCTGAGAAAAAATTTAGAGGAATAAAATGGAGAACATATCGAGGATAAAAGAGAAATGTGTGGGATGTAAAAGCTGTGAGCAAAGCTGCCCAAAACACTGTATCTCTATGGTAGAAAACAAAGAGGGATTTTGGTATCCGTCTGTTGATGAGAAAAGCTGCATCGAGTGCAAGGTGTGCTTGAAAAAGTGTCCAGTAGAAAATACGGAATTTCATCGGAATGAGCCACATAAAGTTTGGGCGTGGCGCAATAAAAATGATGTGGATATTATGCGTTCTGCATCTGGCGGTGCGGCGGATAGTGCAGCGAGAACTGTATTGCAAATGGGCGGTGTGGTTTATGGTGCTGCCTATGATGAGCAGCTGACAGTAAGCCACATTGAAGTGACAGATGAAGCAGAAAGAGAGAAACTACAGTCCTCTAAGTATGTTCAGTCTGACCCGAAAGATAGCTATGCAAAGGTCAAACAGCGTTTGTCAGAGGGAAAAACGGTACTTTTTACAGGAACTCCCTGCCAGATTGCAGGTCTGTATGCTTTTTTGGGTGGCAATCCAGAAAATCTATATACAGTTGACCTGATTTGCCACGGTGTGCCTTCGCCGAAGTTCTTCAAAAAGTATCTGGAATACCAGAACAAGCAGACGGCTGGCAGAGTAATCTATTTCAACTTCCGTTCCAAAGACAAGAGAGGTTGGGGAACACAATACCTGCTAAAGACAAAGACAAAGACAAAGACACTCTCCCTTGATCGCTATGGAAAACATTTTATGGATGGCGACTGCTATAGAGAGAGCTGTTATCAGTGTGCTTATGCGAATACGAGCCGTGTGGGAGATTTGACAGTGGGTGATTTCTGGGGAATTGCAAAGAGCCATCCGAGCTTCAATTCTCCAAAGGGCGTGTCCAGTGTATTTGTAAATACCGAAAAAGGTCAAAAGCTCTTTGAAATGATGCGAGTTCTTGCAGAAGTAGAAGAAGCAACGTTGGAAGAGGGCATGGTGAAGCAGCATAATCTGGTGCAGCCGAGCAACAGGCCTGTGACCAGAGATACTTTCTATAAGAGCATCGATGAACCAGGCTTTATAAAGAATATAAAGGTTGGCTTTCAGCCAAAAGCACGGTTGAAATCTGTGCTGCCGAATAAACTGATTCAAAAAATCAAATCTCTTTGAGATTTTGTGGAGGAAGAATACATGGGAGAGCCTATAAGAGTTTTGCATATCTTGCAGCGAATGGAAGCTGGCGGTACGCAGGCTTTGTTGATGAATATATACCGGAAAATTGACAGAACGAAAGTACAGTTTGATTTTTTGGTCGTTTATAAGGAAAAACAGTTTTACGATGATGAAATTGAAAAAATGGGTGGACATGTTTACAAACTGTCTTTCCGGGAGGATTTGAACCTTCCTAAATTTCAAAAAGATTTGGCAGTTTTCTTTGCGCAGCATCACGAATATAAAATTGTTCATTGTCACGCCTACACGATTGGATATTTCTGCCTGAAAGCTGCAAAGAAAGCAGGTATCCCCGTCAGAATTGCTCATTCACATAATAATGAGACAGTACACGATATAAAATATTTACCGAAGCTGTTCATGCAGCGAATGTTTACCAAAAACGCAACAGATCTTTTCGCCTGCTCTGAAGAAGCTGGAAAATATCTGTTCAAAGACAAGCCGTTTCAAGTACTGAAAAATGCGATTGATTCGCAGAACTTTATTGCGGATGCGGATACCAGAAATGAAATCAGGAAAGAACTGGGGTTAAAGGATAAATTTGTTGTCGGCCATGTTGGTCGCCTGCATCCTCAGAAAAACCATGATTTCCTGATTGATGTTTTTGCAGAAATCAAGAAGAAAAAGCCTGACGCTGAATTGATTCTTGTTGGCACCGGGCCATTAGAAGAGAAAGTAAAAAGCAAAGTGGTCGAAAAAGGCCTTTCAGATTGTGTGCATTTTCTTGGAAATAGAAAGGATATGAACAGAATTTATCAAGCGATGGATGTGTTTGTTTTTCCATCTTTGTTTGAAGGTCTGGGTATTGTTGCAATCGAAGCACAGGCGGCGGGTGTTCCTATTGTCTGCTCTGAAGGATTGCCGCCGGAAACAGATATTACGCCGATATACCAGAAACTTCTGCTGAGCGATGGTGCAGAAAAGTGGGCCAATGTAGCGCTTGAAATGGCACAGAATCTGAAAGCACATACCAATATGCAGCAGTATGTGATTGATGCAGGATTTGATATGGACGCAACTGCAAAATATATGGAAAGTTATTATTTGAACCGATGGAGAACTGCCTGAGATGAATAAAAAAGTAGGTTTCTTAATAATGAATTTTGAAAGCGGCGGAGGTACTGAGAGAGTTACATCTGTCATTGCAAATGAGTTAGTAAAAAAAAATTTTGATGTGAGGATTATCAGTTGTCAGCATGGAAACTCTTGCAAATTTGAAATAGATAAAAACATTAAACTTTACTCACTAAATGGAGAAAAATGCGAGAATTCAGCTTTGAGAAAAATCTATGTCGAAAAGCAATTGATTAAATATGTAAAAGAAGAACAGATTGACATCATGATAGCAGTCGATGTAGCGTTATATCTTTATTTGATTCCTTTGCAGATAAAGAAAATATGTAAATGTATCGCATGGGAACATTTTAACTATTATATAAGCCCTAATAAACTGGTCAAATATGCCAGAAAACTGGCGGCAGAACATGCTGATTGTGTTGTGGTATTAGGCAAGAATGATTTAAATAACTACTTGACACAATACAAATATTGCAAAAATGTGACATATATTTATAACCCAATTGCAGTTGATACAAGCGAAAGTACGCCGTTGACACAAAAACGTGCGATTGCAGTTGGACGTTTAAGTAGACAAAAGGGCTTTGATATGCTGGTTGAGGCTTGGGCCTTGATTGAAAAGGAAGTCCCGGACTGGAAATTAGATATTTATGGACAAGGACCGCTTCAAAAAGAACTTCAGGGGCAGATTGACGGACTGGGGCTCAGGAATATAGAACTAAAAGGATTTTCTGATGATATTCATAAAGAATATATGGAATCGTCCTTGTTTTTTTTATCTTCGCGTTATGAGGGGTTTGTGCTAGTTCTGATGGAAGCAATGGCAACAGGACTCCCGGCTGTTAGCTTTCGTTGTAAGGAAGGACCTGAAGAAACGATTGATAATGGTATCAATGGATACCTAGTAGAAGAAGGAAATGTTCAGCAGTTCGCAGATTGTGCGATAAAACTGATGAAAAATGAAACGTTGCTAAAGCAATTTGCGTCAAAAACAAAAAAGGATTTGGATCGTTTCAATACAGCCGCAATTATAAACCAGTGGGTTGAACTCTTAAGAAATATGTAAAGCAAATCAAAAAAGCGGAACAGGAGATAGAATGAAAATATTATTTACAATTAGGAGCCTTACAGGAGGTGGAGCCGAAAGAGTTGTTTCAGTTTTATCTGGCTTATTGGCTGATGTTGGCGAAGACGTTCATATTATTACATATAAAACGTCAGAGAGAGACTATTCTATTTCTGAAAAGGTACAGATACATGAAATGCCACAACGAAAGGATAGTACAATAACAAAAGGAATGAGAATCTTTGATATGAGAAAAATTATCAAAGAAATCCAGCCTGATGTAATTATTCCGTTTGTTGGAACCGTTCTGTATGTGTCTTGGCTTGCAATCACAGGAATGAAAATTCCGTTTGTTTTGACCATCAGAAATAATCCGTGGACAATGCCAGAAAAAAGATTGTTAAGAAATTTTCGCGATTACCTGGCTAAGAAATCTTGTGCCATTCTGGTTCAAAATGAAGAGCAATCGGAATATTTTTCAGCCGATTTAAGAAAAAAGTGCTTTGTTGTTCCCAATCCTCTTTCATCAAAGTTTATTGATAATCATAAAGAAATTTATAGTAGGAAAATTTCTAAAATAATTGCAGTAGGCAGACTTCACGAACAAAAAAATTATCCGCTTCTTCTGAAAGCTATGGTTGATATTACAAAGATAAAATCTGAAATTACACTGGATATTTTCGGTGAGGGAAATCAAAAGAAATACCTTGAAGGTTTAGTCGATGAATATGGACTTGCTAATCATGTTTTTTTACGGGGGAGAAGCCAGAGCATCGAGAAACAGCTACAAGTAGCGGATATGTTTGTGATGACATCTGATTACGAGGGGATGCCAAATGCACTAATGGAAGCAATGGCTTTCGGTGTTCCATGTATATCCAGCGATTGTAAAACAGGTCCTAGAAGCTTGATCAAATCGTTTGAAAATGGTCTTCTGTTTCAGACGAACAATGTTGAAGATTTAAAGGATAAAATGGAATGGGCCATTGCAAATCCTGGACAGATGGCAGAATGCGGAAAACAAGCAAGGCGATGCTTGTTGGAGGAGTATTCGTCTGAAAAAGTTTTGAAAAAAATGCAGATACTTTTGGATTATGTGAAGGAGTGTGAGTAAGATGGGTGAAAAAAAACATGGTTTGCGGCGTGTGGCTGGCTATTTTGTGAACCACAGACTGCTTAATTGGATGCCGGACAAGCCATATCTGCAAATTTTTTATTATGCAGAGTTTGGAAAGTTTATTGATTTTAAGAATCCGAAGACATTCAATGAAAAATTGAACTGGCTCAAACTATATTATAGAAGGTCGGATCTTATTACATTGGTTGACAAATACGAAGTGAAAAAATATATTGCAGATAAAATTGGTGAACAGTATGTTATCCCGACGCTTGGTGTATGGGATAAATTTGAGGATATCAACTTCAATGAGCTTCCAAATCAGTTTGTGCTGAAATGCACACATGATTCAGGTGGACTGGTTGTCTGCAAGGATAAATCCAAACTTGATTTGAAAAAGGCTAGGAAAAAAATCGAAAAATCTCTGGCAAACAATTATTATCTTTGGACGAGGGAGTGGCCATATAAAGGGGTCAAACCGAGAATTATTGCTGAAAAATATATGGAAGATCAGGAAACCGGAGAACTCCGCGATTATAAATTCTTCTGTTTCAATGGAGAACCAAAACTGATGTTTGTGGCAACGGAAAGAGGCGTCAAGAACACAAAGTTTGACTTTTATGATATGCAGTTTAACCACATGAACATTGTACAGCACTATCCGAACTCTGTATCCGCCATCAGAAAACCAGAACATTTTGAAAAAATGATTGAGCTTACCAAAAAACTCAGCGAAGGGTTCCCACACGTTCGAGTGGATTTTTATGAAGCAAATGGTCAAGTATACTTTGGAGAAATGACATTTTATCATTTTGGCGCGATTGTGCCGTTTGAAACAAAAGAGTGGGATAAAAAAATTGGAGATTGGCTGGTACTTCCAGAAAAAATTAGCTAATATGAAAATAATTCAAAGAAAGGATTTTGTGGGGTGCAGGGTCAATCAGCACTTGACGATGGATTGGATGAATGATTACTACAAAAGGCGCAAAGATTAAAGTTAAAGATATTACAAATATTTGTTATGGAATCTGTATTTTCCTGTTTGTCATTGGGCAGTCATATCTTCTTTCGTCATCTGCAATTCTTGCAACGCTGTGTAAAGGATTAAAGATTGTTGCGGCAACTGTTCCGGTATTGGTACTTTTACGCCACTCAAAGTTCAGCATTCGTAATTTGCTTTTATGGGGACTAATCGCTCTCCTGATAATAGGAAATATATTCTTCAATCAGGCAGACAGTGACTTGATCTATATTGTTATATTCATATTGTATTGTTCAAAGGCAGAGCCGGAATCTGTTCTGAAGACTTATTGTATTAGTGCTGGCATTGCAATTGCGATAGTGATTTTTGCATGGCTTATAGGAATTCTCCCGTCTCAAACTAGTGCAGGACGAGAGTACTTGGGATTTTATTTTGCCACATTTGGTCCGAATCTCTTCTTGCACACAGTTTTGGCGTATATTGCCAGTAGAAAAAACAAAATAAAGTTTAGAAGTTGGATTTTGATTGAAGTCATAAATGTTTGGTTTTATAAGATGACGGATACATTAGCTGTATTTGTTGTTATTAATGCAAGCATTATCCTATATTACTTGTTGAATATTGAAAAGATAAAACAGTTTCTGTTTGACAGAGATTTTCCAAGGAGAATATTAGAAATATTTCCATTCTTTTCAGCAATTGCAACGATAGTAGCACAGTACTTTTATATTGCTCACTATAATGAGCCTGCATTCGTGGCTATAAATGCAGCTTTTTCAAATAGGCCGTATTTTGGAAAAATTGCTTTAGAAACGTATGGTGTTTCATTGTTTGGTCAACCCATTACATGGCTGACAGGAACCGATGGCACAAAAGTATCCGGTATGGATTATTTTTATGTTGATTCTTCATATTTGCAGGTGTTAGTAAGATACGGTGTGATAATGCTTGTGGTTTTATGTTTGGCAATGATGGCGGTACAATGCTATAGTGTTGTGACAAAGAATATTTATCTATGCATGGGATGTTCTTTGTTCCTTATTCATTGCATAACAGACCCGCAATTATTATCTTTTAGATATAATCCTTTTATTATAATTTCTGTTGCCTGCGTTGGAATGATAAAGAGCAAAAAAGAATTTTTTGAAAGGAACCGAAATGAGAAAGAATATGAATAAGTATGCAGAAGTAATAGTAACGTATAATCGAAAGAAATTATTAAAAGAAAACATAGAAGCACTCTTGAATCAGACATTTAAGGACCATGATATCCTGATTGTTGACAACAACAGCAATGATGGCACAAAGGAAATGGTTGCAGAGATTCAGGACAAGAGAATCAAATATTATAATACCGGAAAGAACCTTGGTGGTGCAGGTGGATTTGCTTTTGGTTTGAGAAAAGCCATAGAGCTCGGCTATTTATATGCGTGGATCATGGATGATGACTCTATCCCGGAAAAAGAGGCATTGCAAAGCCTTGTGGATAAGGGACAGGCATTAGATGGTGAGTTTTCCTATCTGGCCTCATTAGTGTATTGGACGGATGGGAAACTGTTTGATATGAATGTTCCGGATTTCCAGTACAACTCCAGATTAGGGCTGGATTTGGACAGAATTAGAAAAAACAAGCTGTTGTTGATTGATACTTGTTCTTTTGTTGGCTGCTTTATCAATTTAAAATATGCTGAGACAGCAGGATTGCCGATTTCTGAGTTCTTTATTTATGGAGATGATCAGGAGTATACGGCAAGATTGAGAAAATTGGCTCCAGCTTATTTGGATTTCGATAGTGTTATTGTACATAAAGCACCATCCAATAAAGGCGCAGATGTGGTTTCGGCAGATGAGACAAGAATAGAACGCTTCTTTTATCAAGCAAGAAACGGAATGTACATCGCGCGAAAAAATGGAAAAGTAGGCCGTCGGCTGCGTGTGATTGGTGGGCGAATCAAGAATATTCTCAGAAAAGCACCGGATCACAAAGCAAAAAGAGTTTGGGTGACGTGCAAAGGAACGATCTCTGGATTTTTCTTTAATCCGAAGATTGAATATGCACATAGAAAAGGAGAATAACAGAAAGGAAATGGGAAAACAAAAGTCTCTTAAATTAAATTTTGTAATGAACGCGATTCTTACGATGTCGCAGTTCGTTTTTCCACTGATTACATTTCCGTATGTTTCACGCATTCTATTGCCCATTGGTACCGGAAAAGTATCATTTGCAACTTCGATCGTATCTTACTTTACACTCTTTGCACAGTTGGGAATTCCAACATACGGCATTCGGGCATGTGCAAAGGTGCGTGATAATCGGGAAGAACTCTCGAAAATGGTTCAAGAGCTGTTCATTATCAACCTTATGATGAGCGCACTGGCATATGTGGTTTATTTTGCAGCAATATACTATGTCCCAAGATTTCGGCAGGATAAAGACCTGTTCTTGATTGTTGGCCTGACAATCTTTTTTAATGCCATAGGAATGGAATGGCTGTATAAAGCACTTGAACAATATACTTATATTACGGTTCGCTCGATTATTTTTAAGTTTATTGCAATTGTTGCGATGTTTCTCATGGTGCATGAACAAAGCGATTATGTCATTTATGGTGGAATTTCCATTTTGGCATCATCTGCCTCAAATATTTTTAACTTCTTTCATATACACCGTTATGTCAACATTAAGCCTGTTGGTCACTATAATTTTAAGAAACACTTAAAAGCGATTGTGATTTTCTTTGCAATGTCCTGTGCCACAACAATATATACGCATCTGGATACTGTAATGCTTGGATTTATTCGTACAGACGCAGATGTTGGATATTATAATGCGGCAGTAAAGATAAAAACGATTCTCGTGAGTATCGTTACATCTTTAGGTGTGGTTTTGCTGCCGAGAGCATCATACTATGTCGAACATAGTATGATGGATGAATTTTACCGTATTACAAAAAAGGCAATCAATTTCGTGTTTTTGATTGCAACACCGATGATGATTTATTTTATGCTTTTTGCAAAGGAGGGCGTTTTCTTCTTATCGGGCGATGCTTATGCCGGTGCAATTATTCCGATGCAAGTTATAATGCCAACTTTACTTTTTATTGGTCTGACAAACATAATGGGAATACAAATGTTAGTGCCGCTTGGAAAAGAAAAAGTAGTTCTTTATTCGGAAATTGCTGGAATGATTGTGGATATTATCTTAAATGCACTTCTGATTCCTAAAATGGCATCTACAGGTGCAGCGATTGGAACCTTGGCAGCAGAAATCGCTGTTTTTATTGTTCAGTACGTTGCGCTTAGAGGAATTATTAAGGAAGCATATAGACAGGTTCATTATGTTGCAATTGGCAGTTCTGTTTTAGCTGGAGGGGTTCTCGCGGTTTTAATAAAGAGAATGCAGTGGGGAAGTTTTATGACTTTATGTGCTTCTGCAATTGTATTTTTTGGAGTATATTTTTTGATTTTAACAATTGCAAAGGAATCTCTTGTCATAGAAATAGAAAATCAGTTGCTTGGACGAATTATCAAGAAAAAATAATAACTGACTGAATGGGAGGAAAGAGTATGAAATATAATTATTTAATAGTAGGTTCTGGTCTGTATGGAGCAATTTTTGCTCATGAAGCTAAGACTCATGGAAAATCTGTTCTAGTAGTAGATAAGCGTCCTAATATCGCAGGAAATATCTATACCGAGAACATTGAGGGCATCAACGTCCATAAGTATGGAGCACACATTTTCCATACCAACAACAAAAAAGTATGGAACTACATCACGCATTTTGCAGAATTCAATCGCTTTACCAACTCGCCTGTGGCTAATTATAAAGGAGAATTGTACTCTCTTCCGTTTAATATGTATACCTTCAACAAGATGTGGGGTGTCGTGACACCAGAAGAAGCCACTGCCAAGATCGAAGAGCAGCGCAAGGAGATTACTGGTGAACCGCAGAATCTCGAAGAACAGGCTATTTCTCTCGTAGGTCGTGACATCTACGAGAAACTTATCAAAGGCTACACTGAGAAGCAGTGGGGCCGTGACTGTAAAGAGTTGCCATCCTTTATTATTAAACGTCTCCCCGTTCGTCTGACTTTTGATAACAACTATTTCAATGCACTTTATCAGGGTATTCCTATTGGCGGCTATACCAAGATGATTGCAAACCTGCTGGATGGCATTGAGGTTCGTTTGAACACAGACTATCTGGAGAACAAGGCTGAGTTGGATGCATTGGCTGACAAGGTTGTATACACTGGACCGATTGATGCTTACTTTGATTATAAGCTGGGTACGCTGGAATATCGTTCGGTTCGTTTTGAAACGGAAACATTGGACAAGCCCAACTTCCAAGGAAATGCTGCAGTGAACTATACTGACCGTGAAACTCCGTGGACCCGTATCATCGAGCATAAATGGTTTGAGTTCGGTAAGGATGAGAACGGCAATGATCTGCCGAAGACTATCATTAGCCGTGAGTACAGCAGCGAGTGGAAACCGGGAGATGAGCCGTATTATCCGGTTAATGATGCCAAGAATGGCTTGCTTTATTCTGAGTATAAAAAGCTGGCAGATGCCGAAGAACATGTGATCTTTGGTGGTCGTCTTGGTGAGTATAAGTACTACGATATGGATCAGGTAATTGCGGCTGTATTGGATAAATGTGAAAAAGAATTTTAACAGAGAGAAAAGAAAATTATGAACACAACATTACTTATTATGGCGGCCGGAATCGGCAGCCGATTTGGAACAGGAATAAAACAGTTGGAGCCGGTCGATGATGCTAACCATATCATCATGGACTACTCAATCCATGATGCGATTGAGGCTGGCTTCAATCATGTGGTATTTATCATCCGTAAGGATATCGAGAGGAAGTTCAAAGAGGCCATCGGCGATCGCATTGCCGCTATTTGTTCTTCTCATAATGTAACTGTGGACTACGCTTTCCAGGATATCAACGATATTCCGGGAGATCTTCCGGCAGGCCGTACTAAGCCGTGGGGAACCGGACAGGCCGTACTTGCGGCGAAAAAAGTCATCAATACTCCGTTCATCGTCATCAATGCAGATGATTACTATGGCAAGGAAGGCTTCAAGGCTGTACACGAGTATCTGGTGAATGGTGGCAAGTCCTGTATGGCAGGCTTTGTGCTGAAGAATACCCTGTCTGATAATGGCGGTGTGACTCGTGGTATCTGCAAGATGGACGAGAATGGAAACTTGACTGAAGTGGTGGAAACCAAGAATATCGTGAAAAGTAAAAATGGAGCAGAGGCAGACGGTGTGGTTATCGATACGGAATCTCTGGTATCTATGAACATGTGGGGACTGACTCCGGAGTTTCTGGATGTGCTGGAAGATGGTTTTAAGGAGTTCTTCGAGAGAGAAGTATCGGGTAATCCGCTGAAAGCTGAGTATTTGATTCCTATCTTTATTGGTGAGTTGCTGAGTGAAGGTAAGATGTCTGTGAAGGTTCTGAAGACCAACGATACCTGGTACGGAATGACCTACCATGAAGATGTTGCAGCCGTAAAGGATAGCTTCAAGAAAATGTTGGCGGATGGCGTGTATAAGGCTGATTTATTTGCAGACTTGTGATATACTTAAACCATCATAACAGGAAAGAGGTTTGTGTCCTATGCCCAGAACCAAAGGTAGCAAGAATAAGCCCAAAACTGTGACTGCTGATTTTGCAACGCAGCTTGCAGAAAAGCAGTCTGCAAAGGAAGCACTCACAGCTGAGATCACTTCCATCACTGCCAACATTGACACTTTGAAGGCTGACCTGAAAGAGAAGAAGTCTGCTCTGAAGAAGGCCGAAAAAGAAGTGGCATCTCTGGAAGCGAAGAAGGCAAAGGCAGATGCTAAGGCCGCTGAAGAAGCTAAGAAGACCGAAGCGGAGGCTATGTTGAAGAAGTTGCTGGCGAGCGGTATGAGTGCGGATGAGATTCTGGAAAAGCTGAAATAAACAAGAACCCAAGAAAAAATAAAATCCGTGTGGACAAACTGAACTCCAGAAGTTCACACGGTATTTTTTGAAGGTTGCCATATAGTTTATAACGAAAATAAAAGAAGGGCATAATTAAAAGAACAGGAGCGTAAGAAAAATGAACTTATCTAAAATACACCACATCGCAATCATCGTGTCTGACTATGAAGCAGCTAAGGATTTCTATGTGAACAAGCTGGGATTCTCTGTCATCCGGGAAAACTATCGCCTGGAGCGTAAGGACTGGAAACTGGATCTGCGTGTCAATGAATACACAGAGCTGGAGATTTTCGCTGAGGAAAACCCACCGAAGCGTGTGAACCGCCCGGAAGCCTGTGGTCTGCGTCACCTTGCATTCTGCGTTGATAGCGTGGAACAGACGGTGAATGAACTGGCGGAGGTAGGCATTGAATGTGAGCCGATTCGGGTTGACGATTATACCGGAAAGAAGATGACTTTCTTCCATGACCCGGATGGACTGCCGCTGGAACTGCATGAATAATCATGGGAGAGAAAAGAGCGTATAAAGCCAGAAAGCCCGGCGGCGGTCGGAAAAAGCTGAAGCCGGAGTATGATGCCGGGAAGAATCTGAAAGAGCAGATGGATGCGGCTGTGGCACTTTATGAGGAGGATTGCTCCCTCCAATCCATCGCAGATGCTCTAGCTCTAAACCCCATCAAGGTACGGAAACTGCTCATCACAGCCGGTGTGTATGAATCGGAAGTGGCGGAGAAGGTACAGGCCACTTTTGAAGAGTACCGAGAAACACAAGACTACAAAACCGCCATCCTGTCGACTGCAAACACGCTGAAACTATCCAAAGCCTCCGTTACCTCGTATCTGCCTTATCAGAAGGGTGTATACTTCCCAAGTACTGCTGATAAAGAAAAAATTAGTGTTGGAGCAGAGCGGCAACGGAGATACAGAGCGATGAAATGGTGGAGGGCTCATCCGACAGAAGAAAACTTCTGGGGCGTAGTTGTGGCCTATGCTGGGGTAAAATTCAAAACTTACTCTGGTTTGCTATTTTCTTACGAAATTAAAAAAGGCAGGAACGGCGAGTACACGAAAGAACTGTGGATCGACAGACGGGAGAAGAGTAAAAGTCTGGCGTGGAGTTCTATTGTTTTGGCTCTGGGAAATATTAAAAGGGAAGTGGTAAACCGCCCGAAAGCTCTGGGGGATATCCGGGGAGTGACTTACATCTATGGGATGTTCTATCGGTTCGGACTGATCGATGTGCCGGATGAAGTGAAGGCGAAGATGGGGCATTTGAAAGACCGCAAAAAATAGGTTGCTATGTGCAAAAGTCTACGGTAATATGTGCCGTAACTGAGGAAATGAATCTCAGTTGGGAAGGATGGTAGCATTATAGAAAAATTGAAGAAGATGCTGGAGGAGTATTTGAAGAAAACTGAGCCGGAGTATTACCCGCCAGTGGAGAATCTGCTGGATCTGATCTACGAACATTACACGGAGAATAATCCAGTAGAGAAAAACACAGTTGCTGGGAAAGCGGCAAAGGCCAAAGAAAAGGAACTGGAAGAGTGGCTGCGCAGCTTGGACGGAATGGATAGGCGCGTAGATGACTACGTCGGAGATAAGATTCCACTCTGGGAGAAGATCATGGACCGGCAGGGAACGGTGT
>OLJB01000704.1_pt1 | contig 19201 bp, 16 predicted proteins | sample 1601391 | NCBI WGS metagenome assembly OLJB01 (sample SAMN01915215, study PRJEB22387) | human gut metagenome | isolation source: stool | host: Homo sapiens | place: USA | reverse complement strand
GCCTGACAGATATGTTGGATGATTTGAAAATCCAACAGATTCTGCAAAAGGACCTGCCTGCGGAGCAACTTGCAAAAGCGCTGACGGATGCGGCCGTTGCTGCAGGCGGAAAAGACAACTGCACCGTGCTTGTTGTGACTGTAAAAGATGCTGCAACAGCGTCCGCCAAGCGTCCGATAACAAAACGTGTTCCCCTAATTGTAGGCGGTGTGGCTGGCGGAATTGTTTTAGTTTGTGTCGCTTTGTGGGGGTCCCGCGTGCAATCCTACAATAAAGGATTGGCATATATTGAAAGTGGTTCCTATCAGCAAGCGTTGAATACCTTATCAAAAGTCAACTACAAGGACAGCACAGCGCTCTGTGAGGATTTGCGCACTTACCTGCAAGCGATAGAGCTGCAAAGTAGTGCGGATTACGAAGGTGCTGCCGCCCTATTCGAAAATCTAGGTGATTTTGCGGATAGTTCCAGTCAGTTGCAGCTGTGCCTTCAGGCAATCTCTACGGCAGATAAACAATCACAGTATGACACCGCGGTAGAGTATATGGAATCTGCGGATTACGCCAATGCAAGGAAAATTTTCTTGTCATTACGAGATTATCAGGACAGTGCGACGAAGGCTGACTTGTGTACGCATTTGCAGCAGGAAGCTCAGTATAACGATGCGGTTAAAGCAGAAAAGAAGAGCGACTACGAGGCGGCTTACCGCATTTATGCAGAGCTTGGGGACTATCTGGACAGCACTGCCAGAGCTGAAGAATGCCGCTACCAGTATGCGGTGCAGCTGATGGAGCGGGGCGAATACAAAACCGCACGGATACATTTCTTATCTTTGGGAACATATGAGGATTCCAAGGATAAGGCGGCAGAATGTGAGGAGCTTGTAAATCAGGCAACACCGGAGACTGCGCAAAAAGAGGCATCCCCCAAAACAAAAAGCAATGAATAAGACAGTTGGTGTAACATATGGATGAAAAATATTATAAGGGATTTGAGCCTTTCTTCGGTGCATGGAAAATTGAGCGGCTGATTGGAGAGGGCAGCTACGGAAAAGTATTCGAGATTTCGCGCAGCGAGTTTGGTATCACCTACCGTGCGGCAATGAAGGCGATTTCCATCCCGCAAAAGGAAACGGAATCCGATGCGCTGATGCTCGATAGCGGTATGAGTCACGAGCAGGTCACAAGCTACTACTATGGCTGTGTGGAACAGCTTTCAAGAGAAATTGACCTGATGGCACGCTTAAAGGGAAACTCCTACATCGTCAGTTATGAGGATCACCAAATCATTCCGCATACAGATGGCATTGGTTGGGACATTTTTGTGCGGATGGAATTGCTCACCCCACTGCAAGAATACATCCGCGACCATGCGCCTTTTACACAAGCGGATACCGTAAAGCTGGGAATTGAGCTATGTAAAGCACTTGAAGTGTGTGGGCAGCACCAAATCATCCACAGAGATATTAAGCCGGAAAATATCTTCGCCACAGCAACCGGAGATTTTAAGCTCGGAGATTTCGGAACCGCACGGATTACGGACCAGACCAAGGGAGCATCCACCAGAACCGGTACAAATATGTACATGGCTCCGGAGGTGTTCCGTGGCGAAAGATATGACAGCCGGGTAGACATCTATTCGCTGGGGCTTGTTATGTATCGCCTTTTGAACGATGGGAGATTGCCGTTCTTTCCTGCGTATCCTGCGCCCATCACTTTCAGTGACCGTGAAAATGCAATGGCACAGCGCATGAATGGTGTTGCTTTCCCTGCACCCAAATACGCTGACGCTAAAGTGGCAGAAATCATAGTAAAAGCGTGCGCTTATAATGCGGAGGACCGCTTTGCAACTCCTGCTGAAATGCGGCAAGCCTTGGAGACAATGCAGGTGCCGCCTGCAAATAATGCCCCTTCCCCTACGGTGGAAAAGGTGGATGTTCCTTCGGCGGAAGAACCGGCAAATGTCGCCGAGGATGATGAAAAGACCATCAGCCGTTATACCGAAAATGCAGCAGGACCTGTTCAGGAAAAAACTGACGCCGCACCAGCAGCGCAGGCAGAAGCGGACATGAATAACCCCGCAAAGTGGAACCCTATCAAGATTATTCTGCTGGTTATTGCAGGTATATTTCTGATTCCGTTAGTTTTGATTATGGTATACCTGCTGCTGATTGTGATGATAGGTTACCCCATTTTATGGATGCCGGCTTTCGTGGTTGCCATCGGCATTGCAGTAGTGCGTATGCCGAAGAAAAAGAAGAAGTAAGCGTTGTTTGTTGAGCTTGCGGCACTGAAGAGGAGTAAAAATGGATACAGATTATTATAAACAATACGAACCATTCTTCGGTTCATGGAAAATTGTGCGGTTGATTGGTGAGGGAACCTACGGTAAGGTTTTTGAAATCCGCCGCAGTGAATATGGTATCGAAGAAAAGGCTGCACTGAAAATCATCTCAATTCCGGCATCTAAGTCAGAATATAACAGTGTTCTGACGGATTGCATGGATGAGCTCAGCGCAACCGAGTATTTCCGAAACTATATGCAGGAAATGATTCGGGAAATTTCTTTGATGTCCAAGTTGAAGGGCAACAGTTATATTGTCTGCTACGAAGATCATGAAGTTAAAAACCGTGCCGAAACTGTCGGCTGGGATATTATGATCCGTATGGAGCTTCTTACTCCCTTAAACGAATATACGCGGGAAAAGGGCACCTTGGGAAAGGATGAAGTCATCCACTTAGGCATCGACATCTGCAAGGCGCTGGAAATTTGCCAGAAATACGATATTATCCATCGTGATATAAAGCCCGAAAATATTTTTGTGGCGGACTATGGCAACTTTAAGCTCGGTGACTTTGGCATTGCGCGCATCGCAAGCCAAACCAGCGGGGCTTCTACTCGTGCGGGCACCAATGCTTATATGGCCCCTGAAGTATACCGTGGTGAGCACTACGGAAAAACGGTTGACCTGTATTCTCTGGGGCTGGTGTTGTACCGCCTTTTGAATAATAACCGCCTGCCCTTTATGCCGCAATATCCTGCACCACTTCGTTTTCAGGATCGTGAGAACGCACAGGCCATGCGCCTGAGCGGTGCGCCTATCCCTGCACCTACACACGCAGATCCGGCTTTGGCAAATGTTATTGCGAAAGCGTGCGCGTATAACGCAGAGGATCGCTTCTCATCTGCCACTGATATGCGCCTCTCATTGGAAAGTCTGCTTCAGCCTGAAAAGACGGCGAGTGGTACTGTACATATCGCAAGTGAATCGCCTCAGCCAAGCAGCAATACTACGCCAAATCAATACGGCGAGGCAAGCAATGAGAGCAATGAGGCAACAATAAGCCGATTTGCAGACAATGCAGCAGCTACTCAACAAGAGGACGAGGATAAAACAGTCAGTCGTTTTGCTTATGCTAATGCTCCTGTGCAATCAGATACCATATTAGAGCAAGGACCCGTTCCTTCTGTCAATAAAAATGATTCCTCTGCAATAGTTCAAAAGCCTAAAAAGAAAAGTGGATTGAAATCAACTGTAGCAATTACGCTGGCAGGTACTGCAATAGTAGGCGGTGTTTTTCTAAAAGTAACCGGTATCAAATCAGATCACGCATCGTCAAGTCCTTCCATAGTCTCCGCAAATAGCATGGCACAGCAAGAAAAATCAAAATACATAGTAAAAACAATAACACGACCGAATGAGTTTTCTGGTGCCATACAGACGGAAACATTTGGATATGCAGATGCTTCGGATACAAAGTGGAATACGCTCCAGATTGATTCGAGTGATTGCGATGTACAAAAACTTGAACGTACTTTTGATGAGAATGGATATGCCAACCAAGTCACAGTTACATATAAAGATGGAAAGACTGGGACCTTTTCCGTAACCTACGAGGAGGTGGCACAACACGAAAAAAAGATGTGTATAAAGACATTGGAAGGCGAAGTTCATTTACAATTTGAGATTACGTTACAGGGTAATCAGGATGGAAAACCAGCGGCAATGGCGATTCGCTATTCTAATTTAGATGTTGGAGATGGTTACGAGTACAAGTACGATATTGTATACAAAGAAGACGGTCTGATAGAATTACATCAAGCATACACGGACAATGTTGTAAACAATGATGAAAATCAAAATATTGTTTCGGATAACCACATAACTTCAATTAAAAACTCTGACAGTTCTAATCCAAATCTCTACAGTGCAATAGTAGACGATGATGATTTGGAAACATTTGAACTCATTCCTGAAATAGAGGGCTTGACTTGGGGACAGCTCGTCTTTTTGGATGGGGATACACCTAGTGGATCAATGTTCTATCGCGGTAACTGGCTAAAAGCTTTAGTAGGAAATAGCATTGCCTCCAATGTCACAGCGTTTATTATGTATGAAGATTTTTCTTTTGAAGATCCATTCGATATAGCTGATTTCGGAGATTATAGAACATTTAGGTTAGACGGAAATGTTACAGAAACAGAATATGACGAGAACGGCAATTTGAAAAGCGTCACTGCTACCCAGAATGATGGTACGACAAAGAAATTCACATTTACCTATACTTCTATCGAGTAGTTTTAGCGCAGGAACTCGTCAAACGCAGATATCGATAAGAGGATGCTTATGGACATTACCTACTACAAACAGTTCGAGCCGATTTTCGGCTCGTGGAAAATCGACCACTTGATTGGTGAAGGCAGCTTCGGCAAAGTCTTTGAAATCACACGTGAAGATTTTGGCGTCACCTACAAGGCCGCTCTAAAAGCAATCACAATTCCACAGGGGCAGAGCGAAGCACGGGACTTAATGCTTGACAGCGGCATGAGCGAAAAAGATGTCTCGGATTACTATTACGGCTATGTGGAAGAGTTGGTTAAAGAGTTCGACCTCATGTCAAAACTAAAGGGCAACTCGAACATCGTAAGCTACGAAGATCATCAGGTCATCCGCCACACCGACGGTATCGGCTGGGATATATTTATCCGGATGGAATTACTCACACCCCTGAATGAGTATATCCGTACAAATCAAATCACCAAAAAGGATATTATCAAACTCGGCATTGACATCTGCAAGGCTCTAACCCTATGCCAGAAGCACAAAATCATCCACCGCGACATTAAGCCGGAGAACATCTTTATTTCGGCTGATGGCGAATTCAAGCTGGGGGACTTCGGCATTGCCCGCACAGTAGAACGCAGCGAGACGCAACTCTCTAAAAAGGGCACCAGTGTTTATATGGCACCGGAAGTGTATCGCGGCGAAAACTACGGAACGAATGTTGACATCTATTCACTGGGTCTTGTGCTGTATAAGCTGCTGAACAACGGTCGCTTACCTTTCTTGCCAGCAGCGCCGAATCCAATCCGGCATAGTGACCGGGAATCTGCATTGGCGCGGCGTATGAGCGGCGAGCAGCTGCCTTGCCCCGCAGATGCAGAAGGTCGCTTGGCTGAAATCGTTCTGCGCGCCTGCGCTTTTGACCCGGCGGATCGCTATACAGCACCGCTGACCATGCAGCAGGAACTGGAAGCAATTTTGTATAACGATGCTGAACGTCCCATCATATACCCGGAAGGGGATGAGGCGCGGCAATATCCAACGGCACCGCAAACAGATGATACTGATGGCACGCAGAAAACCATTGGTCGATTTGAAGCTGCTGCGACGGAACGAACCATCAGCAAGTTCGATACCGTTGAGCAGGATAAAACGGTCAGCCGTTTTGCCGAAGCCGCCCCTAAAAAGCCGGATGCTGTACCCACGGCAAAGGCTGCATCAAGGTCCAAGCCTAAAACAATGATTCTAGCAACGGCTGCCGCCGCTGTTGTTATCGTTGGCGGCATTGTTGGGTGGAATCTGTATCAGAGCGGGCAGGAAAAGAATAGGATTGAAATTTCCGACACCGCATACAGCCTATATACCGAGGGCAAATATCAGGAATGCGAAACCTATGTGCAGGAGCAGATGGCCAAGTATCCTCAAGATGCGGATCTGTTGGCAATTCTTGCTTCAGCAGAATTTGAACTGTCGGATTATCAGGCTGCGGCGGACTGCTACAAACAGCTTTCTGATGATGCTGACTATGATATGAAAATCAGCAACCTGCGGGATTATGCCGTGTGTCTGGCCCGGTTGAACCGACTGGATGAAGCAGCAACAATCGTTGTGCTTCTTACCGATAAAGGCGCTACGGCAGACGTTACGGACTATGTGCTTGGTGAAACCTACTATGCAAAGTCAGAGTACGATAATGCAGAAAAGCAATTCCGAAAGGTTTTGCAGGAAACAGATGACGACACCTTGATTCGCCGCTCCTACATGAGCTTGGCAGAGACTTTCCGTGACAGCGGCAATTATACGGCAAGCATAGACATTATCCAGCAAGCGGTCACTCTGCCGCAGCTACAAAACAACAGCGTGCTGCAGGAAATGTTGGGTGCCGCTTACTACGCGCAGGCGCAAGAAAGCGGAAGCGCCACAGACTATGAAACCGCTGCTGCAGCCTTTGAACGTGCAATCAACTTAGGCATGCAAAAGGACTATCTCTATGTGAATGCCTACATTTGCTATCAGAATGCTGCGAACTATACCGAGGCTGCAACCATTCTGGATGCCATGCACAATGCGTATCCGTCCTCCTATGTTCCGTTGGCGTATAAGGCGATTCTTTCTATCGTAGAGAACAATGCAAAGTCTGAGAGCGAACGGAATTATAACGATGCCTACCAGCTCTATCTGCAGGCCCAGTCGATGGCAACAAGCAATGACGATCAAACTGTTCTGCAACAGTTGCAAGGTTTGATTGAACAGCTTCAGCAGGGCGGCTGGATTTAACGAGGAAGTGCAGCATGAGGAAGAAAAATGTGAATCAGTCCTTCAGGGCAATATGTCTCGCCCTTCTCTTGGCTCTAGTTCTGACGGCTTGCGGAAATAAGGCACAGGAATACCAAGACAAATATGATCTTGGCGCTAAATATGTGTCTGATGGAAACTATGAGGAGGCTATTATTGCCTATACAGCAGCCATCAAGATTGACGTAAAAAATCCGGCAGCTTACCTCGCACGCGGCAAAGCGTATGTTCTGTCAGGAGAAACAACCAACAGTCTGGAAACTGCGCTTGAGGACTTCAATCGCGCAGTTGAATTAGACGAAACCAATCCGGACGCATATTTGGGATTGGCAGATGTCTACATCCGCCGCGGCGAATATGATAAGGCTTTAGAAGTCATCGAAAAAGCGGTAGATAAAACAAATAGTGCCCCTGAAATTGTACAAAAGCTGGAAGAAATGAAAGAAGGCAAATTCATTGATTCTTCTGGTAATTTGCGACGTATGAACTCTTATGACAGTGATGGGACTTTGCTATGGTATCATATTTATACTTACGATCAAGATCGCCGAACCGCTACTGCTACATCCTACAATGCAACCGATTCTCAAACGGGTCATGTTGATCTCGTCTATGATAGTAACGGTCGGTCCATTGTCAATTATGATTATCCAACCGACACAGGAGCAATCGAGAAAATTGAGTATGACTATGATAGTGATGGAAAAAAGATAGCCAGTCGTTTATACAGGGCAAGTGGTGATTTGAGAGTTAGCTTTGCGTATCAGTACAATTCGGATGGCAAATTATCGAGAACCGACCAGTATGATAGTGACGGCTCTTTGACCATTTATGAACTGCATCAGTATGATGCAAATGGAACTGAACGGCGTGATTGCTATTATGCTGATGGAGAGTATTTTGCTTATGATATAATCGAATACAACGATATGGGCTTGGCGGTTACGCAACGGAATTATCGCGTGGACGGAACGATTGCACATGAAGTTTTTAAGTATTACGATGATAACGGAAATTATCTTGGTTCGGATGTGTTTTCCTATGACGAAAACGGTAATGTAATACAGTCTTCTGTTACGGAGTAATCCAGTAATTGGCTGCTTACTTTAGCATCGTAGAGTGAACTTTAAGGAGGTTTTCATGAAAGCGCGGAATAAAATGATGTGGCTAAAGGCTCTAGCCTTATGGTTCTGTGCCATGCTTGCATTTACAGGGTGCGCAAGTAAGACCGAATCATATCAGGACAAGTACGATTTAGGCGTCAAGTATGTTTCCGAGGGCAATTACGAGGAAACTATCATTGCGCTGAACGCGGCTATTGAAATTGACCCAAAGCAGGTTGATGCTTACCTTACTTTAGCGGATATTTATATCCAGCAAAACAATACAGATGCAGCGGTTGCGGTAATTGAGCAAGGCTTGGCGGCTCTTGGTAGTGATGAAAGTCTGTCGAATAAATTGGAAGAACTTACAACAACAACAACTACTACAGACCAAGAACAATCTGCTGAAACAAGTTCTACAGAAAGAACACCGGAATCTTTTGCCGAACGCGAAAAACCATTTGAGGAGCTGGACGCTTATCTGCAAGGTGTAATACAGCAAGCTGTAACTGCTGTAATCAATAATGATGAGCAAGCGCTGGTTGCTTTGTGCAACGATGAAACATTTGGAAGAAGCAAAACGGTTGGCGTTTATACCAGAATTGACAATTATAAAGTGTATTTTTTTCATACAGATAATTTATATGACTTAAGCATTGACATCCGAGAAGAAAATGGAGTTGCTTATATGGCTAATGTGAGTGGTCGTATAGGTAATGATGCCCCTTACACATATACATTTAGCCGTGCGGAAGGACATACACAGAGTTGGATATGGAATGGCCCTTTTACTATGCGATATGTTTGGTATCAACCATTTGACTTTATACCCATTCCAGATGTTACAGAATATAATGCGGTTGGTGCGGCTGTAAATGGTTATGTGGATGGTACTTTCACTGTAGCAGGAACAACAACTGGCAAGTATGATGATAATAAATATAACGATGAATTGACCTTTGAAAATTGTGTATTAATCAGCGGGCATCGACTTGAGCAGTGGCATAATTTAGGTAAAGGAGTTGTAAATCCATATCAGACCGAAGAAGACAATCAATATGATAAAGATAGATGGGGGCAAAGAGCCTATTTGTATTGTATGTCTATAGATCCCACAACGGATTGGTTTCAGTGGGTTGATGCAGATTACATCAGTCCATACGACATGGAGAATATCGATTGGAACTGAGCGATAGCCTCCAAAAAATATAATTTCATCTTGGAATTCATTGGCCTTATTTGTGGCAAGAACTGTTCATTGACTTAAATCTATAGGAGTGTTGAAATATGAAGAGAAGTTGTTTAGCGGTTTCTATTGTGCTAGCTTTGGTGCTAACGGCGTGCGGTGCCTCAGCCAAGGCAAAAGAGCATTATGATCTTGGTGTTAAATATATCTCAGCAGGAAATTATCAGGAAGCAATTCTTGAGTTGACACAGGCAATTGAAATTGACGGGAAATCGTATGATGCCTATGTACAGCGTGGACAAGCCTACATAGCACTTGACCAAAGTGACGATGCCATTGCTGATTTCAGAACCGCAATAGCGTTAAAGCCTTCGGAAATCAGTGCTTATACCGAATTGGCTGAAATCTATGCCCAGCAGGGTGATAGGGAATCCTTTGATTCTGTTCAAGAAGAAGCCAAATCGAACGTAGGCGAAAGCAAAACCGAAGAAGTTTTTTCGACGATTTTGGTAAGCGAACCGCAATGGAAAGCAGAGCCATATTTGGTATGTGATGGAATTGAACCGTTGTTGGCAGATAGTGGCAGCCGGAGAAATGTGCAGACACCGTATCAATCCTTGCAAGAGTACTCAGATTACATTTTTACTGAAAAAGATGATATGTGGAGCTTGTACGACATTTCTGGGCAACAGTATATTCTGGAAAATCAACTAACAAGCCCCGCCAATGTTTGTTTGTGCGGTGATTTACTGTCGTGGGATGATGATGCATACTATATGAACGCATCTGAATGGAGCCGTGCTTTATCCGATGCAGGAACATCGTTTGGTAATAGAGGACTAACCCATGGACATGGGAGTCTCAGCTTCTATTATGTCTATGATGCAGACAACAATACTCTATATGAAACATCGGGAAGCGGTGGTCCTGCGGAGAGCATTCTTGTTAATACTCCAACGAATAAACTGCTGGCTGTCCAAAAAGGAACTCTTGTTGATGAAACCCAAGACGCTGGCGGTCTGACATGGTATCCTGATGATGGAACGCCTTATGCCATTGCTTCTCGTGCTGGTGTATTGGTCACCGATTTTGTATATCAAGATGCCGCAATGTCAACAGAAAAACTGATTGCTGTACAAAACGGAACCGGTAACTGGGGATATGTTAATGAGACCGGCGAGGAAGTAATTCCTTGTGAGTACCGTCCTATTCTGCATTACGGACACAACGAACTCAGCTATCCTGCACCTGAACTGTTTGGCTTTGTCGTGCTCCAAGATGAAAGCGGGCAGTACCTTGTGAAAGACGTTGCAGGCAAAACGCTCATTCGTGCAGGGCAGTACGAAAAACTGGCTCCCTCGTTACAGCAGAATTGCGTCTGGGCACAACAAGGTGGTATGTGGGGATTACTTGATTTGTCCGCTTTCTTATAAAGCTGTTCTGCGAAGTTTAGCTCTACTCATAAACGGGTTTGGTAATATCTAATTAAATAGCAACCGGGATTATCAAGCCACAAACCGATGGTGTGCGTAATAAAACACATGACCCTTTGAGTTGGATAGATCGTATTGAAGAATGGGACGCACAAGGGCATTAAGCAACTTTCCGCATGGGTCAACGGGCTGCAACTGTAAACCACACTTTTTATCAAAAAATCTGCCTGCACGAATGAGATCTCGTGCAGGCAGATTTTTACTTATTCGTCAGATTAACGCAGAGCACAAAATTTACACTGCAAAACCGGTACGGTTACTTTCTTTTATACTTTCTATTTCTATGTAGGGTCTTATCTGTATCATTACGCACCTCGAACCTTTCGAAGTCCCACCAAAACCACTCTACCATAAGGCCGAACAAATCCTCATCGCCAAAATAGCTGTACTCGTTGCACAGGTTCATCATCGTCCCATAATAGCAGGCAAGCAACCACTTTAAGTCCTCCTGATTATGATTTTTAGCGCCCTTAAAGTGCTCATCAAAACTTTTCATTGCACCGTCACCCTTTTAATCCTTCCAACTTATTCGAAAGGCGCCTCCGCTTACGGTAGACGTTCGATACAGAGCAATCAATTTTCAAGGCAATCTTATCTATATCCAGCGCCAAGAGATACACCAGCAGTTCTTTTTCTTCCTGCTTCAAACGCTGCAATTCCTGCTGAAGCGCCACTTCGATTTCCACTTTACGGAACATCTCGGCAGCACGCTCATCTTGAGGCTCATCCAGAATATTATCAAGTGAAATCGTTACAATGCTTTTCCTCTTATGGGCAGCATAGCGAATTGCGTGCCACTCCAGCCGCCGCGTAATGTACTTGGTGAAGCGCCCCTTCAGAACGCTATTCTCATTCTTTTCTTCGTCAGACATTTGATCATATAATGCCCGAAGTTCATCCTGAATCATAATACTTCCTCCGTTTACTTGTTTTTTTAAGAGCAAGTAAAGGAGGAGGCGCACGAGCCATTCCGGAGCCAAACAGACATAGTATAATAAAAAACAGGCTCCAAAATTGGCACACGTTTGTCACTTCCCCTCAAAAGGTAAGAGAACAAATCGGCTGAAATTTTGGAGCCTATTTTTTCGATTTTACAAAATGTTAACAATTAGTATTCAGAGGTTTCTACTCTTACGCACTTGATGTTAAATGTGTATTCACACACTTGCACGGTTAAGCACAACATTTTCCATACAAGCGCATAGTATCGCCAACTCTATTATAAATCCTCGCTTGTCCGATAATTTGTACTTTGAACTTTTGACAAGAATTTGTACAAATCAGGCGTTCATTCAACCAAATCCGATTGAATTTCAGCAAGAGTTTGCTGTTCCTGACTGACTTTCTGTTCCCGCAAATTTACGTCTCGTAATTGTTCCACTAATTCATCCATCCGATGCCCCATTTCTTGTGCGAGGACATTTACCTTATCAATCTCTACCGATTGGTCGATGCCCTCTTTTTCGAGGTATGCTGCTGCATTGCGGTATGCTTGAAGTTCCGTACTATGTTGATTGAAATATTCCATCTTTTGATTTAAGGGTTTTGCTGCATACTCCATCCATACAGGCTTATAAGTCTTGCATATCTGCAAATGTTTTGCAGCAGCTGCGTAGGTAGCTCGCTTCTGCTTCACCTCTGCTAGTTCATTTGTAAGTCCAATCTGCGTTTTTCCAAGATTATGTATAACTTTATCGTAATCGCCGGTGGTGTGGATTCGACTATCGGTCATGCCTTGCAGCATTTTGCCGAGGAACTTCGCATTTTCAATTCCTGCGCGCCGTTCTACCGCAGCAATTTTACGCTTTAGTCCAGTGCTTTCCGTTATAGGATTAATTGAACTTCCCAGAAATTCAGAGAGACGGTCACCTTGTATGTTCAGCCTTTTCTTTGAATCGCCGATGGGGACATAACTATATTGCTGGTTGGGATATAAAAGCACTGTACACTGCCCGGCATCCAAATCACGAAGCACATATTTTTCAGGTATAAATAGTCGCTCAATGCCATTCTGCGGTAGATGGAGCGTCACGCCTCGAATAGACATAGCTTTTATCTGATTTTCCGAAAGGATGACTTGCACAGGCTCTACGTGGTTTTCCTCGTCAATCTGCTGGATCAGCTTTGTGCCTCGGATCGTGCCGTGGGTTCCGTCCTCATAAACCAAGTCATAAGAGAAGTCATTTCCGACATTGAAAGTGATTTCGCCATCCGGCGAAGTTGTCACTTCACTTTTGTTGATCATTAGTTTGGCAGGGTTGTCATTGTCATCGTGAACCTGAAGAACCAAGCCGTTTTTACCCGCCGACAGAATTTGGCGGCTGCTTAACTTCACCGCTGCCGTACAAACTTCTGGATACTGAATCGTCAATTCCTGATAGCGGTCAAGCAGCGTGATCTCCGCGTCTTCTGTAATCTGCATTTCCCCATTCTTCAGTGCATACTCAATTCCTTCGCTGGTGAATTCCGAACCGAGTGCATCTTCTGGAACCCACGCACCATCCAGCACCGTGGCTCGGTACAGTATCTGCCCAGTCGCTTTCTTCACTTTGGTTTCGATACCTGCCGTTTTCAGCTTATCTGCGAAGTCCGCCATGCCGGTCGCTGTACTGAGGATGCCGGTAATTGTCTTTGTCAGGTATTTTTGCTCTTGTGCATTGTCAGACAGTCGAGCGCAAATACCGGCATAGGTAAATGTATCAGTATCAGATAAGCTATTATCCCGGACAGCTCGACCCGCACCCTCCAGCAAATAACTCATATGCTTACCGCGAATTGTAGGTGTGATTTCCAGTTCCTTTGCCATAGAAAGAAACTGACTATAATCTGTTGCTCGCTCCAAGCAAAAATTCAGCCTCTTTCGGATTTCCGTCCGGTTGGATACAGATTTCTTTTTCCCTGCGTTTTCAAGGTATAGTTGCCCAATTTTCTGCGGGTCATCAATTACGGATAAATGAGCTTCCATGCACAAGCGGTCGGAAATATCCCGTATCTGACGTGCCGTTCGGTAGGGGACGGTTCTCAATTTTTTATAGTCGTAAAAGGAAACTGCATTGATCATAATGTGGTTATGGATATGACCTTTATCAATGTGAGTTGCTACCACATACTCGTACTTGCCGCCTGTGTATTCAAATGCCAGTTTCTTCCCCAGCTCATGGGCCTGCTCAGGCGTGACAGCATCTTCTGGAGAAAAAGACTGTATCAGGTGATAGGCAAGATTTGTGGAACGCTTTCTTTTCAGATTTCGTGCCTTGTGTGCAAGTCCCGCAGTCATTTCAAAGTCGATAGAAGCTGTTTGAGGCTCACAATTATAGCCTGACACCAGCATCTGACCGTCGGTCTTGTCTGGGTTTTCGATATAGGCCAGTGCCTTGCCAAGAGTAGATTTTATCGCATGAATTTTTGTGATAGCCATAAGAAGCTCCCTGAAAAGAAAGATGCCCTATGTGAAATGAATCTCACATAGGGCATCTGCCTGTAATTATTTCATGATTTTCGTTTTATGCTAATGGACTTATCTCTCATCGCGCTCATTTTCCTGTACATCATGCTGATGTTCCTCTCCCATGCATTTAGCATACAATTCTGGCGTGCATTTGAGAGTAATCGGCTTCGGATATAGCTCAAGGAAAATCAGGGGTGAGTGATATTTTTTCTCATATTTTGTAATTTGACTATCCGTCAAACTTATCAGATCTTCGCCACCATCTCCGCATATCAGAAACGGACCTGCGAAGAAATCCGTTGGACCATATAAGCGGTTCAGTAGTATCACCTCATTGCTTCCGCGCAGAAATGCACAACTGCATAAACAAAAAGCAGAGAGTCATCCGTAAGAGGATAACTCTCTGCTTTCTTGTAAAGCCTTTTCTGCACAAGTTTGGTGTCAATGTGGTGTCAAATCAGCCAAACCGGGTTGATAAAAGGCGTGGAATCAATGCTTTTTAGTCGATAGGCTTCATCGTGGGGACTTGCACGATTCGCTCATTTGATGGTTATATCTTGGTTCATCATTGTGACATTACTGCGATACACCGCAAATTGCAGTTTTATCATATTATGTATTATTCTATCACGCTTTCGGCATTTGGTACACGGCTTGGTACATGAACCACGTGATAAACCGGGATAGACAGTGTGCTTGAATGGGTTAAACGGCCACCGAAAAGAGCTGAAATGCACTTGACTAAGATGGTTATGTTCAGCAATGAATGCCCCAATAAATCAAAAACTCAAAAATTGTACTTACCTTCTGTTGTGTATAATAAAAAAGAGGACTCCTTCGAATAGGAATTTCCCTTTGGGTTGCTGACTTCGCAAGTATCCGAAATACACTCACTTCAAACTTCTGTATACTTTTCAGATCTAAAGCCATAGTAAATATTTCCTTGCTCTATTTGTTCCAATATTCTCACAACTCCATTTACCAGCTATGACACCTAGTTTTCTAAGCAGTTTATCGTGCGAGGGTTGCCAATCAATTTGTGTTTTCATTATACTCCATTGCAGAAGTAAGAACAAGTTGAATTATAAAATACAGTGGTTTTGTATCCTATAACAACTGACAAGTTGCATTCTTGAGTTCTTAAGGACAACAGCCTTCACAAGCGAGCGGCGGGTAACGGGGGACTGCACCCGGCTATAATGTGTCCAGAACGGAAGTAATACTGAATAAGGAGGAAAACATCATGGGTTGTTATCATGTGAACCTCCCCACCTAAGCCTTTCGGCTATAGATGGGGCTTCTCCGAGGGATGTGTCTACCTCTTTCATTGGTCACCCTGCTTATCGTCGGATTTAATGTGCCGCAAAGCGCAGATATCGTCGCCCTTGGCAATGGCCTTGGGCAGGTCAAGGCGGGCATCAAAGCAGCGGCCGATGCCGTGGTGATTTTTCCTTCCTTTTCCGGGATGTCTTTTTCGCTTTGATTCAAGTGAGATTCCTTTTTTATGCACCGCAATGCACAACTAAAAATCGCCCTCGACCTGTCCATGGGTCGAGAGCGATTTAACTGTCAGGAAAACTGTAAGGTCGCAGGGCGGGGAGTTATGCCCAGGGGTCAGCTACCTGCGGAATACGGATGCCGGTCAAAAGCTGCTGCTCCCACAAAAACCACTGCCCTGTGGATGGTTTGTTGCGCAGCTTTAGCGGGCGCGGGCTGTCAGCGCCGCTGCAAGCCACATATAAGGTCAGGTACCCGTCGACAAACTGTGCCCGGCTGTAAGTGTTTTCCGAAACGGTGACTCGGTACGGCTGCACAGGTGTGTAGTTGTTTTCCGGTGTGGAACCGACAAGGTAGGAACGCATCAGGTATTCCTTGCCGCGAAAACGGTCGCGGATAAACTGTTTGTCGATGCCGTTCAAGGGGCGCGGGCCGCGCAGGAAATCCAGCATTTTCTCAGTCTCGGCAGGGTTTTCCGGGTACAGCGCCAGCGCCGCCACTGTCAGAGCGGCCACTTCCTCCGGCACAGTCAGCGCAGCCTGGGGCATAGCCTTCAGCTCGTCCAAGGTCTTGGGAAGGCTGTTCAACGTGATTTCACTCATCTGGGTACCTCCTGTTCATCATGGTTTTCGGGCTATATATTTTTGCCTGTCACGCCTCGCGTGTCAGGCAAACGACTACCTCCACATGAAACATAGGTGTAGCGTATGCTTGTCGGTGTTTTCCCAATTAGCAAGATTACTGCGGGAACTGCTCACTGCACCGATAGCAGCTGTAATGGTTGCACGGCGCAAGTACGAAGGATACTTATGGAACTTTTTATCGAATTCCGGATATTTGAATTCACGGTTTTTATTGCCGTGAACCAGCTTTTCGATATAGCGTCGTTGCTCCAAAACTCCAGTAGTTATGCTTCTTACAGCATCCCAATTGTCGTTGACAATACCAATCAGGTAGGAGAGTGCTAGCTTGTATATACGAACCGTATCATCAAGGCTGACACTGCATCTGACAGTTCTTACTTGATAGCTGGAAGTAATTTGCAAAGCGCCCACCTCCTTTACACCGACATTTTATTGTGTTGTTATTATAGCACAAATACAATTAGTTGCAAAGGTTGTTATAATTTGAAAAATAACCCAAAACGCGAGGTGTGTGCAGGGCTTTTCTTGTTTGTAGAGGATGGCTCGGAACAATATGCGGAATAATATCAAAACTAAATTGACATTATTCCGATGCATTGTTCCGACAGGCTGGTTTTGTTCCACGTGTGACTTCGAAGTTCGGTGGGAGTTACATAATCTTGATTTTCCCGTTCAAATTTGCCATTGCCTGCTGCTTCTTTTCCTTAGTGGCCTCGGCGTAAATGTTCATTGTGGTGGTGATGTCTGCGTGACCCATGATATCCTGAATGACTTTTAGGTTCGTTTCATTCTCACAGAATCGGGTACAGAATGTATGGCGTAAATTGTGTACGGAAAAGTGGCGGATCAGCATCGGCTGTCGCCCTTCTGCGCGGGCCTGCTCTGTTTCCTGTTTGTTGTAGCCTTTGTACATCCGCTCGATGACGCGGTTGATGGTATGCGGGTTGCATACGTTTCCAAAGCGGTTTGTTAGGATGAACCCGGAGTAACCATCGATTTCATCGTGGGCATCCCCGACAAGCACCTGCCAGTTTTTAAGTTGAACCAGAGCATCGTAGACCTCATCCATCATGGGAATTTCTCGGATGCCCGCTTCGGTTTTGGGGGTGGTTATGTGGTACTCTACCCGGCCATCGTCTTGCAGACGGTAAATCAGTGTGTGATTGATGTTGATGATGCGCTGCTTAAAATCACAATCTTCCCAGCGCAGACCGACGATTTCACCCACACGGCAGCCTGTACCTAAAAATAAGGTGAACATCGGCAGCCAGTGTTTGTACTGCTCATTGGATGCAATGTAGTTCAAAAATGCGCTTTGTTCCTCAATCGTAAGAGCGTGGCGATGAGTCTTTTCCCATTGATGGCTCTTTTTAATTTCCATCATAACTCCATCCGATGGGTTAAAGCGGATATACCCATCTCGTACTGCAAGGGTAAGTGCCGGGTGAATTAGGGTATTGATGATTTCCATGCTGTTGGCCTTAAAGCCTTTCTCAACGATTAGCGAGTTGTAAAATGCTTTTACGTCGGAGTAGCGGATGTCCTTCAGCATTTTCTTTCCGAACCCATCCTGCACATAATGCGTGTACATATAAATGTAGTTAGTTCGGGTCGATTGCTTGAGTGAGATTTTTCCGGTCATGTAGGTTTCAAACATCTGGTTTAGTGTGATTTTGGCATCACGCCCTGTCTTGATGCTATCCTCCATGTCGCGCTCGATTTGGCGTTCTTTTTCACGGAGACTTAGGTCATCCTTCTTGCCTGGCGGCATGCGGTCACGCTCGACCAGTTTCCAACTGTAAACGACCTGTCGACATCCATCCATATCGAAGTATCGGTAACGATACCGTCCATCCGGTAGTTGAGATTCGCCGTCTTTTAAGATTCGGCGTTTGTTGTCAACTCTCTTTTGCGCTGCCATGATTTTGTTCCTGCCTTTACAATGAGATTTGGGCAATGTATTCCTTGACTACGATGGGATTCCAAAGCACACGCCGTCCGATTTGAATTTTGGCACCAGCCTGTTCTCCGATATCCACGGCAGTTTTACGCCCGCAGCCCAGCATAGCTTGCAGTTCCTTGGTGTTGACAGCGATGCGTTCGCGTTTCGTTGCTTCGGGAAATTGTGTTGTTGCTCTCATTTTTGTCACTCCTGTATTTTTTTCCATATCTTCGTTTGATTTGGTAGCACAAGCATACCAGTAATGCACGCAAATAGCTATCACGATACCCAACAAAGAAAGCCGCAAATAACGGCTCAAATTCAACCGTTTGTCTATCAGCTTTTGTCTGGTATCGTGGTCGTTTCGTAGGCGATGAATCACGGTACATGACCGTCTATGTGCAAAGATTTTTTGAGTAGGCGGCTTTCCAGCCCGGTCAAATAGAGCTCATATTGCAGGTTTGTTTTGGTGGTGATAAGCACCGCACCATGATTCTGCAAAAAGCGCAGGATGCGGTACAGCGTTGTGAGGTCATGGCTCAGTCGGTCAAGGCTCTGCACCATGACGGCATTGACGCGCCCCTGCTGCACGGCGGTGAGCATGACGAACAAATCAGGTCGCCAGAACTCGGTGCCGTACTTCTGCTCCATGCAGGAGTTTACGATGATATAGCCGCGCCTGTCGGCTTCGCGCATAACATCCGCAAGCTGTTCTTCCAGTGCCGGCAGGTTCGGTGCTGCACTGCGGGCAAACGCCCAAATTTTGTATTCAGTCATAGCGGCACCTCAAAACTGGTCCATCAGCGGCAGACGGACATCAAATCGCGGCTTTCCAAAGGATGCCCGCGTGAAGCGGTCACCGACAAAGCGTTCCAGACCGCTGTTGATGAGTTCGGCGTTTAGGTCACATTCGGTGGTGATGAGATAGACATCATTCTGACGCAGAATTTCAATAACTCCTACCAGTATGTAGCTGTTGCGGCTGATTTGCTCCAAATCGCGCACCATCACGGCTTCAATCCGACCGTTCT
>OLJB01000688.1_pt1 | contig 19389 bp, 14 predicted proteins | sample 1601391 | NCBI WGS metagenome assembly OLJB01 (sample SAMN01915215, study PRJEB22387) | human gut metagenome | isolation source: stool | host: Homo sapiens | place: USA | reverse complement strand
GCGCTCTTGCTGAATATTTATTCATCGGAGCAGACTACCGCCTATCCCGTATTCGGAGAGTGCCTTATAATGTATATCCTGTATGAGATAATGAGGGAGGCGGGGCTGAGGCTGCCGCAGAGCATAGGTCACGCAGTAAGCATAGTCGGAGGTCTTGTGATAGGAGAAATCTCGGTATCGGCGGGTCTTATGAGCGCACCGGTGGTGCTTATCATAGCGGCAACCGGACTATGCTCGTTTGCCGTACCGGATCTATACGACAGCTGTATGATACTGAGGCTGGTATTTATAGTCGCAGGAGGTACGTTTGGCTTGTTCGGAATCACAGCCGTCGGTGTTGTTATATTTTTCAGAATGTGTTCAAAAAACACATACGGAGTGCCGTATACCGCACCGTTTGCGCCTGTGACGCTGAAAAGCATTATCCGTGATACGTTTCGCAGGGAAAGCTGGAAGAAGCTGTCCGATACGGATATGACGGTACAGCAGTTATCGGGCAAGGCAAAGAGCGGTCACGGCGCAGAAAGGACGGGAGGCAATGAGCAGGATAAGTAACAGACAGCTTGTTATCACGTTTCTTGCCTGCAGGCTGTCGGCGGAAATGATGACTATGCCTGCCGAAACCGTATTATACGGACCGGATCGCTTCACGGCGATACTTCTTGCAAAGATTATTGCGGCACTGCTTTATATCCCTCTTATTCTTGTGACGCTGAGGTTCAAGGGTGACAGCCCTGTAACCTGTGCTTTCAGAAGAAATAAGATCTTCGGGGCAGTTGTGGGGGTTATTCTGACTGTTACCCTGACGGCGACCGCCGTGCAGACGGTCATAAGCATACAGCATTATATAACCGATACGCTGCTCAATAACATTCTGACAATATCGGGTATTGCTGTGCTTGTCGCCGTGTCGGTATACGGTGCATTGAAGGGGCTTAGTGCGGTTACGAGAAGCTCTGTGTTTGCGGCGGCGGTATTCGGTCTGTTGATTTTTCTTATCGGCGTCACTATGTGGGACAAGGTCAACCCGGATTTCATATATCCCGCCTTTATTGAGGACGGGCGGTATTTTGCGAAATGTACACTTTCCGAGATAAGTATGAACAGCGAAATTCTGATTTTTGCGGTGATAACCGATGAAATACGCAGTAAACCGCATAAAACGGTGCTTTATTATCTGCCGCTGCTGCTTGTGATACTGGAATTTCTTAACCTGCTCTACAACCTTATATTAGGTCCTTATATGAGTAAAGTCGAATACCCTCTGTATATTATTGCATCTTTATCCGATATTGTAATATTTCGCAGGCTTGACGGAATAGACGCTATAGTGTGGCTGATGTGCGGAATTATTAAAACGGCGCTTATTATATATTGCGTAGGGCGGATATATTCTGTGTGCAGTAAGAGGCCCGACACGAAAAAGGCGGTTGTGGTATACGGAGCGTTTATATTTATGCTGTGTATGGTGCTTGGCAGTGACAGAACGGTATACGAGCATTTCAGGAGCGTTATGTCGGGCGGAATACACATATTGCTCGGCGGTGTTGCGGTTCCGCTGACGGCGCTTGTTGCAGGCAGAAAAAAGCAGAGCGGAGGAGAAAAGAAATGAGAATGATAAGAGCGGTTGCTATAATGCTTACGCTGACGGTGACAATAACCCTTGCCGGCTGTGTCAGCTATGTTGACCTGTCCGACAGGGCGATAGTGCAGGCGATAGGGATAGACTATCTTCCTGACAAAAAGGTATATCGTATAAGTATGCAGTATTTCAATCAATCGAGCGAGGGCGGACAGAATCAGATAGACAAGACGCAGGACAATGTGCTGAAAAGCGTAGGGGAGGGCGAAAGCATATTTGCGGCGGCGAAAAACGCTTCGATGCTGACGGGAAAGGATCTTCTGCTGAGCGAAAACAGGCTGATAATCATCGGAAAAGAACTGAGGAAGTATAAGCTGTGCGACACGCTTGAATTCTTCGTTGGCAATTACCATTCGCATCCGCAGGCATATGTTGCCGCCGCAGAGGATACGGCAGAGGAACTGCTCGATATACGCTTCAAGGAAGGCTCGACCTCTTCGCAGAGATTGGCGAACCTTATACACAACGCATCGGTCGAAAGCAGGAACAAAAGCACATATACCTATCAGGTGATGACTATGCTATGCACATCTACGGAAAGTGCATTTCTTCCGCTGCTCAGAATCGCAACACTAAAGACAGATGTAACTATTCCGAAGGAAACCGGAGGCGGTAAGGGCAACGGAGGCGGAGAAGAACAGAGTGAGGACGGAGAAAAGACGATAATACTTGATGGCGGAGTGGTTTTCAAGGGCGGTAAAGAGCTTTGCAGAGTTGACGATGATGGGGCAATGGCTATATTCTTTATGAATGATATGCCTTCGGAATATTCGTTTACCGTGCCTTTGGGACAAAACGCAAAGCCGAGTGTTATGCTTATTGGGGTTACAAGGAGTATAAAAGCTACAGAATATAACGGTAAGGTGAAATTTGATGTATCATTCAGCGCATCGGGAAAGATAGGGTCGAAGGGAGGAATAAAGGAAGATGATAAAAAAGCCGCCGAAAAGGTAGCCGAGCCTGCTGAAAGGGAGCTGAAGCGGAAAATAGAAAGCTCGGTGATACCGATTGCAGAAAAAGGCTGTGATGTGTTCGGGCTTGAAAATACGCTAAGAAGGTGCTGTAACAGATTTTACAGAGAGAATAAGGACAGGGTAGGGGAAATAATAGCGGAAAGTGAAATTGAGGTCAATGTGAATATTGATATTTTTTCGCAGGGGATAGGCGGTGCGTGACGGGTGACAGAAAAGCTCCCTCACTGTTTGTGAGGGAGCCGGACTGTATATCACTTACTTCAGGAGAAATCTTGTTAGTTAAATCAGAAGATTGCTACAACTGCACCGTTGTACTTTTCATTGATGAAGTTCTTTACATCGTCTGACTTGAGAGCCTTTATAAGAGCCTGAATCTTGGGGAGGTTTTCGTTACTGCTCTTTACAGCTACAATGTTTGCATAGGTCTGAGCCGCATCGCCTGAAGCGTCTTCAACTGCGAGAGCCTTGCTTATGTCAAGACCTGCGGCAAGAGCATAGTTACCGTTGATAACTGCTAAAGAACCTGTGTCGCTGTTTGCAAACTGAGCGGCAACCGTATCAGCCTGTACCGTTGTTATCTTGTAGCCGTGGTCGTCCTTTATGTCAAGCGTTGTAACGCCGTCCTTGGCATTTGCACCCTCGGGAAGCTCGATAAGACCTTCCTGCTGTAAGAGAAGAAGCGCTCTTGTTTCGTTGCTGTCATCGGCAGGGATTATAATCGATGCGCCTTCCTTGACATCTGCCAGCTTTTCAACGCCGTTGCCGTAAAGGCCGAACGGCTCATAGTGAATGAGTGCGGCGGGAACTATGTCTGTTCCGTTCTTCTCGTTGTAGTTGTTGAGGTAGGGCGTGTGCTGATGGTAGTTTGCGTCAAGCTCTCCGCTTGCAACTGCGTTGTTGGGCAGTACATAATCATCGTAAATGGTGATCTGAAGATCGTAGCCTTCCTTAGCGAGCTTGTCCTTTACAAATTCGAGTATCTCGCCGTGAGGTGTAGCTGTTGCACCGATCTTGATAACGTTGTCTGTGTCTGCTGTGCTTTCAGCTGAGCTTTCTGCGGCGCTTGATGCTGTCGAAGAAGCATCGTTTGATGAAGCTGTCGAGCTTGTGCCGTTTGAACTGCACGCTGTGAGCGTTACACCTGCAAGAGCCGCTGTAAGTATTAATGATAAAATCTTTTTCATGTCAATTCTCCGTTTCTGCGGTTTTACCGCCTGTCAATGTTGTATTTTGTTTATCTTTCTTTGTTCTGCACCGTTAGTTTACGGGTTTTATCTCTTTATATACAACATTGGCACATTCGTCCGAAACGGAAATTCTGTCGCAACAGCTTTATGAAAAGCAGTGACATATTATATCTCTCCTTACTTGTTTATACGTTTGTCTGCCTTGCGTGCTATCAGCATACCAAGCTCCTGAATAAGCTGTACTATGATAACCGTGAGCAGAACGCATATCCACACAATATCGTTATTGAAACGCTGATAACCGAATGAGATAGCTATCATACCAAGTCCGCCGCCGCCGATCGTTCCTGCCATTGCCGAGTAGCCGAGAATGGTTACAAGGGAAATGACTGCGCCGACCATAAGTGCGGGCTTTGCTTCGGGGATAAGCACCTTGTATATTATCTTGAGTGTTGAACTGCCCATTGCCTGAGCCGCTTCAATAACGCCTTTGTCAACCTCTTTGAAAGAGGATTCTGTCATTCTTGCCACATAAGGTATAGCCGCTATAACGAGCATTACTATCATCGCCTTATTGCCAAGACTTGTTCCGACAATAAACTTTGCCGCCGGTAAGCAGGCAACCATCAGAATGATGAACGGGATACTGCGGAAAATATTAACTAAAATTCCGATTATTTTGTTGAGCCACGGGATAGGGTGGATTCCGTCCTTATCGGTCACTGTAAGCAGTACGCCTATCGGAAGTCCGAAAACGTAAGCTACGAATGACGAGATGAACGTTAAGTATATCGTTTCCCATATACCCTGTAAAAGTACGCCTTTATCCCACAGCTGTATAAGATCGCCTGACATTTTTCTTCCCCCTTACACCTGTGAATAGGTAACGCTGTTGGCTTTAAGATATGCTGTTATTTTTTCTGCCGATGTATCATCATCGGGCAGCTGTACCAGAATCTGACCGTATGCCTTGCCGTCAATGTCCTTTGTATCTGCGTGAAGAATATTGACGGGAGTGTTGCATTTTAATATCATATCGGATAACAGCGACTTTGAAGAATTTTCACCGTTGTAGATAATTCTTATCTTCTTTCCGTGTTCGCTTGTTACCGGAAGCTCGCCCTGCGGCATTATGAGCTTTTTGGCAATATCCGACCTGGGATTTGCGAATACCGTTCTTACATCGCCTATCTCTGAGACCGTGCTGTTATCAAGCACTGCGACCCTGTCGCATATACTGTCTATTACCTTCATTTCGTGAGTTATCACTATTATGGTAACTCCGAGTGTGCGGTTGATTTTCTTAAGAAGCTCAAGCACCGACCTTGTTGTGTCGGGGTCAAGTGCGCTTGTTGCCTCGTCGCACAGAAGATAGTGCGTTTTTGCGGCAAGCGCTCTTGCTATTGCTACTCTCTGCTTCTGTCCTCCCGAAAGCTGTGACGGATACGCCTTTGCTTTATCGGAAAGTCCTACAAGTTCGAGCAGGCTTTCGGCTCTTTTTACGGCGTCTGCCTTTTTCATACCTGCGATTTCAAGCGGATAGCAGATGTTCTTTATTACGTTTCGCTGTGCGAGAAGATTAAAGCCCTGAAACACCATTCCGATGTTCTGCCTTGTTTTAAGAAGCTCTTTTGTTTTAAGGCTTCCAAGCTCCTTGCCGTCTATTATTACCTGTCCCGAGGTCGGGCGCTCAAGGTAATTTATACAGCGGACGAGTGTGCTTTTGCCGGCTCCCGAAAGTCCGATGATGCCGAATATCTCTCCGTCGTTTATTGTTATGTTGATGTCTTTTATCGCAGTAACGCTGCCTTTTGAGGTGCGGTACGTCTTTTCAAGGTTTTTAAGCTCTATCATATATCCTCCCATAAAAATAACGGACGTTTATTTTACGTCCGTGCGTTTGAATATCCGACAGGCTCAGACTTTCTTTCGGGACAGACGTATTATATTATTTGCACACATTCGCATTTTATTGTTTGCGGTTGTCGGTTTCATCCGGTCAGCCCCTTTCGTTTTCGTTGTTATGAGTATAACATACTAAACCTATGTTGTCAATAGGTTTAGTGGATTTAGCTTGTCGAAAATAATTACACAATCCTTATCGCTTTTGTAGGTTTTGTATAAACGAGGCTGAAATAAATAATACGCTAATTATTGACTTTTAAGAAGCGGTGTGTTATAATTGAGTAAACTCAAGACTAAACTGTTGATTATAATACTGAGGCTGATAAGGAGGATACAAATTGAAGGGATTACAGCCAAAGGGCATAGCAAGACGAAACAAGATGCTGCTTGCGGCTATTCAGCTATTTTTAGATCAGGGGTACGAAAAGACGACCACTGCACAGATAGCAAGAGCGGCAGGAATGTCACCGACATCGTTCTTTGCGGCATTTGAAAATAAGGAAGCGTTGCTTCTGACGCTGACACAGATCATGTTTGAAAATCAGTTTGCAAAGGCGAGGGCATTTGCAAAGGATATGGAGCCGCTCATGGTGTATTGCCTTGAAACGTCATTGCAGATATATATAACCGAGCTGTCCGAGCCGCTGAGGGAGATATATGTAATGGCATATACCTTGCCAAGCACTACGGAATATATTTTAAAAAGTACGGCTGTGCAGATAAAGGCTATATTCTCGCCGTTTATGCCGGATGCGGAGGATAAGGATTTCTACGAGATGGATATAGCGTCGGGAAGTATAATGCGTGGCTTTATGGCGAGAAAGTGCGATATGTACTTCACGGTGCAGAAGAAGATAAGCCGTTTTCTTGAGTGCTGCCTTAAGCTGTATGATGTGCCTAAGGAAAAACGTGCGAGCCTTATAGAAGCGGTACTTGCGTTTGATCTGCACTCGGTAGCAAAAAGGCTTATAGATGAGATAATCGCAAAAGCGGAAACGGGGCTTGAAAAAGCAATCGAAAGTTCAATAAACGAAAAAAGCCAAAACGGATAATTACGGAGGTGGGTTATGTTCAAAAAGATGAAAACAAGGAAAAGGCTGGCGGCATTAATAACGCTTATTACGCTGTTTGCGTTTTCAAGCGTGATGACGGTTATGACGGCGGCACAGGAAGCGTCGCTTGTATCCGCAACGCTTACTACGGACAAGGAGAGTTATGAAGAGGGGGAAAACGTTAATATTGCTCTTACGGTGAAGAACGGCAATATTTACGGGATTGATAAGGTAAAGTCTGAAATCGGATTGCCGGACGGACTTACACTGAAGAAGGGCAAGCTTACCGACGGTGAATATACACTTGCGGCAGGACAGAGCAGGTCAAATGAGATAACGGCTTATATAGAGAAAGCCTCAAGGCCCGGCGATACTACCGACCCTGTAAATCCCGGCAATCCCGAAACGGACGGTTCTCTGTGTCCGCTGTGGCTGACGCTGAGCATTTTATCGGGAGGTACGCTTGCGGTTCTCGGTATTAAAAAGAAGTGCGGCAAGAAGATATTGTCACTGTTCTTATGCACTGTAATCTCGCTGACAGCACTTCCGACAGATGTATTTGCAGACGAGGTCATAATGCCGAGTGCAAGCGGAAGTGTTACGGCAATCAAGGAGATAACCGTAAACGGTGCTAAAAAGACAATAACCGCAGAGGTTACATATAACGAGAATAAGCCATCGGAAGAAGATGAGGTCACAGTGACCTTTGATGCGGGTGACGGTACGCCCGTAGCGCCGATAACTGTTAAAAAGGGTGAAACGATAAGCAGACTTCCCGAATCATTCGGTGCGGGCAAGGCGTTTATGGGCTGGTTTACCGATACGGCATTAACAAATGAGCTGTTTACCAATACTCCGATAAACGAGGATATGACCGTATATGCCTCGTTTGTGGAATCTGCCGATGATTTCCAATCAGGCGTGAGAACCACCTACTATGTGGAGGACTGTGCGGAATATCAGCCGATCACGCTTATATGTGACGAAGAAATAACGGCAGATAATGTATGGGAGTATATCACCTTATTTGCGTATACGGGCGATACTCCGGAAAATTTCGTTGTAACATCAAACGAGAAGGATGAATATACACTCGTTCCCGAAACCGCATACACAGCCGGCTGTATGTACCGTATGACAGCAGGCGAGGGAGTTACATTCAAGGGCCTTGACGATACGGTCAATGAGTATACATTCAAGATATACAAAGAGCAGACTAATATAATCGAGGTCAAGAACAATATCAAGTATCTCGACAAAGCCAAGCTGTTCGCTACGGATAAAACCAATGAGTATATGGTTCAGGCGGATTATTTTGAAGAAAATTCTCTTGCTGTGGGCGATGTGCTTTGCATTGACAACGGCACGAAGAATTTTACCGAAGACTGCCTGTTTGTAAAAATTACAGATACAATAAAGGACAGAAACATTTACTACATTCAGACAGCCGATTGCGAAGCGGAAGATGTTTATGACAATGTTGATGTTTATTTTGTCGAGCCTGCAAAAAACAAGTTCCTTGAGGAGCAGATCGACACCGAGGCGATAGCGGAAGAAGTAAAGAACAGCGAGGGCGTACAGCAGCTGAACCTTGTGCTTGCGGCACTGCTTGCCGAGGATGAAACCGTAAACGAGATAATGGAGGGCGAGCCGCTTGTTACCGATACAGTAACCGCCACTGCTTATGCCGCTTCGGACGATGACAGATTAAAGGATTTCTCGGACTATTCACGTCCTAAAGAGGATACGCTCAAGAGCATCGCCGCAAGTCTTGCTATCGGTCTTTCCGTATCCGTAAAGGTCGGTGAAGCAGAAAATGATAACTTTACTACCGTTAATCCGGATTACTGGTCGGTCATTACATTCGAGTTGAATTATAAGACTACCATTAAGAAAAAACTCAAGGTAGATGCAACATTTACAGTAAGCGAATATCTTAATGTTTCATTCCAGGGCTATAATTCATTCGAATTCAAGTGGTTTGAGCTGCCTGAGCTTGAATTCAACTATGCGGCTAATATCTATACGCAGACGGATATTGAACTTAAAGTTCTTGTCTGCTCGGTAGGCGCAAACAGCTACAGGAATATCACGAGCGAAGTCGCAAAGATGCTTGGCAGTGATGAGAAGAACGATACCGCAGGTCTTGTAAAGGATGTCAAGGATATGCTTAACAAGAAGGGCGGAGAGATAGAAATATGCCGTATACCGTTCTTCACGGCATTTAAACCGCTGTCGCTGTTCCAGCTTAACTTTGAACTTAGCCTTGTTGTAAAGATGAATTTCGCAGGCGGTATAGGAAGTAAGTTCTCGATACTTGACGCAACGCAGGTAGGTACGCACGGCAACTCAAAGGATAAAGAGTTCAGTATGTACAAAAACAAGCTTATCGAGGGCGACAGATACAGCTTTGATCTTACGGTATTCGGATATGTCGGCGTCAAGATGGGCGTTTCCGGACAGCTTACCGTATCGTTCACAGGTTTAAGACGACTGGGCGAGGTCGGCGTTGAAGTTCAGGTAGGCGCATATCTCGATATATACGGTCTGGCAAAATATCACGTCGTCAAACCGGATCACCGATACAGCACGGTATACCGGACGCTGACAGGCGGATTCTATCTTGAAGCGGGAATTTATCTCGAAGTAAATCTTGTCGCAGAATCAAAGGTATTCAAATTGCGGCTTGAAGCACCGCTGATACCCGAAATCAAGTGGCCGCTGTTCTCAATGGGCGACAAGGATCTTGTTATATGCCTTAACGATATCACAACTCCGATATTATTCAGCTCAAACGGCACTTACTGGGGAGAGATCAACGTGAATGATCTTCCGGCAGTGTCCGCACAGACGCTTGATATTACAACAGGCGTGATAAATTACAATGCGTCTGTACCGTGGAGCAAGCTGTCGATGAATGTTTCGGGCGAAGACTTCAGAATGCTCTATGACAGGAGAGGAAGATTTATCCGTTACGAGCAGCCATACAGTATGTCAGGCTTCTACAAGAACAGTACAGCCGAAGGTGTCGCTCAGATACACTATACAGGCACGTCACTTCAGTTCACAAAGACCGCCGACCCCGAAATGAGCCTTACAAAGTCGGTAAAGGTCATCTGGTACGATGAGTCGAGAGTTAAGGAAGAGGACGTAGGCAAGATATTCACTGTCAATTTCTACAGAGAGGTTGACGGAGTTAAAACTCTTGTCGAAACAAGAAAAGTACCTGCGGGCAGTCTTGCAGGCTCTTACAATACAAATAACGCTCCCGATAGCTGGAAGTACATTGACTGCGAGTGGAAGGACCAAGACCCGTACTTCATAGCCGTTGACCACGACAACTACGAAATAGTATACACTGCAACAAGAGCGCAGACTCTTATGGAGATGGAATACTATGATACCGTAAACAAAGAGTGGGTAGTAGAACTGTGGGCAGTGAATGCCGGCGATGTTCTTAAAGTACCCGATAACTCCAGTGACGAGTATATGAAGCTGACCTCCTGGCACGCAACATACGGAGTACCGTTCGGTTTTGAAAAGATGTATAAGTATGCCGGTGATAAGCTGAGAGCGATAGACTCAGGCTGCCGCAAGGATTACTATACAAGCGGTCAGCCGACAGACAAACCGCTTTACAAGGTTACGGGCAACACCCAGAGAGCGGCTTCCGAAAACTTCTATTTCAATCATCACAACGACTATCAGAACGTTGCGCTCCACTTCAGTGCAAATTACGACAGAGCGCTGATGAACGTAACGTACAATTACTATAATTATGCCGGCGATAAGAAGTCTACAACCGTAAAGACACCTTACGGCACAAGACCGGAATTTTTCCTTTCAAGCTGGCCTTACGGTAAGAAATTCATAGGCTACAGTCCTGACGGCGGCAAAACCGTATACGACGCTGATACCGTATATAATGAGCAATTGCCTTATGTATATGAGGATACCGTATACGATGCGGTTTACGAAGCCGGAATATTCGATGTTGAGATTCAGTATTATGATGATGTTGCCCGTGAATTCAAGACATATAAGACACTGAAAATAGAGGGCGGCTCAAAGGTACCTCAGTCGGTATTTGACGAGGCGTGGAGCAAGAGCAACTGGCAGGAGGGTACAACGATACAGTTCATCGACTGGAGCGATGTATACCTGAGTGAAGAATACGGCGATGCTTACCTCAACGAGTTTACACCCGACAAGACGCTCATTTACAAGAGTATTATACTCCGTCCGAGATTCAGACGTAATGTTACAATTAAGCTGGACGCAGGTGACGGCAGACTGATATTTGAAGAAAGCAAAGAGTTCAAGAGCTACAGCCAGGATAACTACGAGGTAGAAATTTCACGTTGGGCAACCAAGGATGCCGACAAGTACAACGATTATCAGCCTACAGGCTGGAAGAACAGCACTACAGGCGAGATATATGCCTTAGGTCAGACGGTTAAGCTCGATTATTCGACAACGCTGACAGCAATCTATCAAGCTACGCCCAAGACCTATACGGTAAATGTATCCACACCGTACGGTGCACTTCTGAACGGAGAAAAGACCGATAAATTCAGCGGCGGATATGATGATTATCTCGCATTCGTTGAAAAGTACAACAATTATACTCCTGCCGATGTTGAGGGCGAGGGATATACTCTCGTGTTCAAGGGTTCATCAAGCAAAGCGTCCGAGGACGGTCTGACGCTTGATATAGTCTTTGGCACCTGGCAGAAGAATGTTCACAAGCACACATTAATACTTTACGCAAACGGCGGTAAGCTGACAGGAAGCGATGAACGCACAGCGGATTACGGTACTCAAATTAAGCTGTCGGATATGGCGACTGCGTCAAAGACGGACGACCTGAGAGATTATATCTTCGGCGGCTGGAAGGACGAGGACGGAAATATCTACGGTGCTGACGATATAATAACGCTGACAAAGGATACGACATTGACAGCGGTATGGACTGACGGTGCATACAAGGAATACACGATAACCTTTGTCCTCGATAGTAAGACGATAAAAAGAGTGACCTATCACTATGGCGATGCACTTCCCGTATTTGACGCACCAAAAGAAGCAGACGGATATATCTTCGGCGGCTGGTCGTGGTACGGCGCTGAGGGCGCATTATCCGGACAGCCCGACACGATGCCTGCATCAACGCTTACTGCAATAGGTACGACCACAAAGTGTTATATATCTTACGAATTTGACGGTACGGTATACGGCACAAAGGAGGTCGGCAAGATAGGCGATACTATAACACTTATAGCAAAGCCGACAAAGGATTATTACGATGTGACCGAATGGTCTGCAGACGGTATCACTGTAACAGACGGCAAGTTTGTAATGCCTGCTCGTAATGTTACATTCAAGGCGACCTCATCGCCTAAGTTCTATAATGTCAATATGACGGTTGACGGAAGCGCAAGCTCCGACAGCCCGATGAAAGCACAGTATATGAGTACGGTAACGCTTCCCGAACCTCCCAAAAAGAGCGGCCATACTTACTACTGGCAGTCCGATGATGTTGCTATTTATGAGGAAAGCGGCGAATACAAGTTTACGATGCCTCATAATGATGTAAGCGTTGAGTGCGTTTACACAACAGCTACTTACAACGTCTACTATATGATAGACGGCGAGGCTACGCCGTATATGACTATCACCGATGTCCCTGCAGGCAAGGAAATGTTCGCTTATATCGACCTGCCACGCAAGGAAGGCTATCTGTTCAACGAAACGTGGATATGCACGGACGTTTCTCTTGTTAATAAGGAAGGCAGATACACAATGCCCGACAGAGATGTTTACTTCTGTGGAAGATTTGCCAAGAACGATGACACTATGGTTATGCTCGGCGTAGAAGTGTATGTTGACGGCAATCCGGAAACGCATTATACTCTTTACACGAACAGAGGCGAAACCGTAACGCTCCCCGATATATTCATGGACGGATATACAAAGTCATACGAAAGCGACACGCTGACAGTCACAAACGGAAATGTCACAATTCCGACAGGCGACGATGTCTTTGAGGTATCGCTCAGGATAAATTTTACCAAAAGCTGATAAGCTACGGATAAAAGCCAAATAAGAACATACAGCCCCGACCGCAAGGTCGGGGCTGTAACTGCATAATCGTATAAAAAATCCTCACGTTTTACCGTGAGGATTTTTATGCTTATGTGATTACTTAACTATCGTAATATCTGAGCCGAACCACTTTGTTGAGATTTCGCCAAGCTTACCGTCAGCCTTCATCTCGCTGAGTGTCTTCTGAACTGCGTCACGCAGTGCCTGATCGTTCTTTCTGAATGCGATAGCGTACTGTTCTTCTTCAAGACCCTCTGCCAGCTTCTTGTAGTCCTTACCGGAGTTCTTGATTTCATAGTCTGCAACTACTTCATCAAGGAATACAACGTCAACAACACCAAGCTCAAGCTGCTGTAATGCTTCTACATTTGTAGCGATGGGGCTGATTGTTATATCGTCCTTGATTGCGCTGTTTTCAAGTATTGTCTGTGCCGAAGAACCGTTCTGAACAGAAATCTTCTTGCCCTTGAGGTCGTCCATCTTTGCAACTGTAGAATCGCCCTTTACAACGAATACCATAGCGTTCTTCATATAAGGCTCTGAAAGATTCATCTTTTCCTGACGCTCTTCGTTTATGCTAAGACCGTTCCATATGCAGTCGCACTTGCCGACATTAAGGTCGGTTGTGAGCGTATCCCAGTTGATAGGCTGTTTTACAAGCTTTACACCGAGTCTGTTGCAAACTTCCTCTGCTACGTCAATATCGAAGCCTACGATCTCGCCGTTCTCGTCAGTGTAGCCCATAGGCTTGAATGTAGCGTCAAGACCTAATATGAACTGACCTGCGTCCTTTACCTTCTGCAGTGAGTTATCGCCCTCTGCCTTGCTTTCTGTGACAGATGTGCTGTTGCCTGCTGTTGCACTGCTGTCTGCGGTTGAAGAATTACCGTTTGAGCTGCAGCCTGCAAGACCGAGCGTAAGAGCGGCTGCCATAGCTACGGCAATTGCCTTAAGATTTAATTTTTTCATTTTTATTTCCTTTCTGAGCGTTTTACACGCCTTAAAAATTACTTTAATATAGTAACACACAAATATGAAAAAGTAAATAGGCAAAATGAATAAAACGGCGGAAATTTGCAGGATTTCAGCAAATTTCCGCCGTTTTTTTGTTTTTAAAGCCGATACTATCAATAAAGATATTCGTATTGCGAAATGTCGGGGCATTTTGAGGGCTGAAGCTCGTCTTCCTTGAAGCTGTATCTGATATTCTGATTATACATATACCACAGGCAGACCCTCATACCGCTCATTTCAAGGTGAGTGCCGTCCTCAAAGGCATACTTTTCCATCAGCTTGTTATCACTGCCTTTAAGAAGGGCGGTAGGATCGACAAAATGATAGTGACTATAGTAGCAGTTCTCAATCGCATATCGCAGTGCGGAATTATACTCGTCTATCTTTTCGTTCTTGCAGAACTTACTGCGGACGGGAGTTACAGCCATAATAATGAACTCGCTGTTCGGGCTTGCCTGCTTGCACTGGTAGAGAAGCTGCATATAGTTTTCTACAAACTGTTCTTTCGTGGTAAGGTTTACATCGTTAAGACCCATTGAGAAAAGAACGTATTTAGGCTGCTTGTTGTAAAGGTGAACAAGCACATCTGTGCTTAAATTGCCCGATGTTATAAGGAACTGGTGTATGTTCCACGCCGCAATGTTGGGTCGTGCGAGGTTGTTTTCCTGCTTGAAGTATCCTGCACTTGCAAAGCCGGAGCAAACGCTGTCACCGACAAGTGCGAACTGGTCGAAATATTTGTACATAGCGTCTGTGATGGTGTAATCAGGTTCAGGTTCAGGCTCAGGCTCAGGCTCAGGTACGGGCAGAGGTTCTTCTTCTTTTGTCTGAGAAGTTGTCTTATCTGTATCGGCAGACGTGCTTTCGGTCTGCGAATATGTATTGTCATAGCTTATACCGCCGTCGGATATGTTGACAGCGTAAGCGTTATTGCAGGCTGTGCATATAATAGCCGCCGCAAGCGGCAGACACAGCAATATGAAACGTTTCTTAGGCGAAACGGAACCGTATTTATTATAAAGCATTATATTCCCTTATTCCGTAGGGCGGTACAAATTACCGCAAAAGTATATAGTAAACCGATGAGGTTATGTTTCTTATTTAATTATAATGCTGATTTTACACTTTTGCAAGAATAAATTTACAAAATGTCGAAATGGGTCAAAATTTCATTGAATTGCACAACGATAAGGCAGATTTCACAGAGTTTTTATGTAAAGTGTATTTTTTGCGGATTCCGGTACAATATGTTGTGCTTTTTACACGAAGTTACATTGAGAAATACAAGGAATTAAACGAGGACGGCGGTGATTGTTTTACCCGCTGTAAAGCACAGCTATATTTATGACGCTGAAAGAAAAAGTATGATTATCGGCGGGAATGGCAGGTAATAGATTACGGCGATTATACCTTATCGGGTATAATGAGTGGGGATGGATTATTAAATATACCCTTTGGGGTATAATAGTTTGCAGAAAGGTTTTTATAAAAAGCTGAATTCTTATAAAATAAACCCGACAGATACGTTATTGAATCGTACCTGTCGGGTTGATTTTATAGTCCGTTTGCTCCTTTATACGCTTCAATAAATACAAGCGCATCTGAATTTGAAGCCGCAATCTTTGAGTTATATGCGGCAACAGCAGAACAAGCCTCAATATTTTTGTTTGAATCTGTTAGTGTCGAAACCTGACTTGCAATTCTGTCGGATGTATCAAGGCAATCTTCAAGGGTATCATACAGCATATGCTGATTTTCTTTAAGCTGATACAGACAGTTGATAGCTACGTCAAGTCTTGAAATAATAGTTTCCTGTGTAACTTCGTCTTCATATTTATTGTATGCACCGTCCGCTCCCGTGAGTGCAGTACAACGTCCGCTTTCAAAGTATTCAAGCATTCGGATAACAGCGACCATATACCTATATTTCGGGTAGATGATATTCAATGAATATACGCTCTCAAGTGTATTTGAAATTTGATTGACCTTTGAATGCAAATAAGACTGCTGTTGCCTTAATCTTTCTATTTCAAGACGCTCTTTGGCTATTCTTGATTGTTCTCTAAGCATCTTGTTTCGATATTTGCGTTTTTCCTTTGATTTGACTGCCAAACAAGTGATTATTGGAGCGGTAATTATCACTAAAATTGATATAATACAAGCTAACGTTGTTGTGTCTGCCTCAAAACTGGTTGCTGTTACTTGAGAATAAATTATCAAACATATAGAAAAAATTGAAGCGATTATAAATGCTATCCACGTTTTACGTCTAACATTATAATTGGGTTTCGAGATCGCTCTTATTACACCAAGTCTATTTATCTTAGCCTGTAATTTATCAATCGTGCAAAGCAGAGTATACCTCTCGCTCTCCAGTTCCTTTGCAATAGTCAAATGCTCAACAATCACGGACGGAGCGAGTTTATCTGCGGCGTGGTATTCTCCGCTATACTTTTTTCAGCCTGATATTCAATAGGACAGCCGCAGTTGGGACAAGCATTCGCCCTGTCGGAAAATTCCTTGCCGCACTCGGCACACTTTATCATTGCCATATTTTTAACCCCTCTAATTTTTAATGCTCAGAAAATTTGATATCCGATAGTTTAATTCTAATCTGTTTCAGGTTAAAAGTCAAGACCTTCACACTAAAAGTTTATAATTTAATTATAAAAACGTGAAAGGCGCTGATAAAAATGTACAGCAGAATAAGAAACCTGCGGGAAGATTCCGATCTCAATCAGACAACGGTCGCAAAAATGCTCGGTATGTCGCAGACGGGATATTCAAAATACGAAACGGGCGAAAATGATGTTCCTACGGCAATACTGATAAAGCTTGCGGAATATTATAAAACCAATGTGGATTATATCCTCGGGCTTACCGATAACCCAATCTATTATAAAGAAATATAAAACCCGACAGATACGTTTATTGAATCGTACCTGTCGGGTTTGTTTCATATTAAAGCACCTTTGATAAAAAGTCCTTAAGTCTTGGATTTTTGGGGTTTGCGAAGAATTCATCGGGAGGACCCTGTTCAACTATCTGTCCGTCCGACATAAACATTACTCTTGACGCAACCTCACGGGCAAATCCCATTTCGTGAGTTACGACAACCATTGTCATACCGTCGTCGGCAAGCTGTTTCATAAGATCGAGAACCTCTCCTACCATTTCGGGGTCGAGTGCCGAGGTCGGCTCGTCGAAAAGCATAACATCGGGCTTCATGGCAAGCGCACGGACGATAGCGATTCTCTGCTTCTGACCGCCCGATAACTGCGGAGGATAAGCGTCTGCCTTATCAGCAAGACCGACACGCTCTAAAAGCCGCATTGCCTCTGCGTCAGCCTCTTCCTTTGTCATAAGGCCGAGCTTAACGGGAGCCAAGGTTATGTTTTTCTTTATCGTCAGATGGGGGAACAGATTGAAGTGCTGGAACACCATACCCATCTTTCTTCTTATAAGGTTTACGTTAGCCTTGCGGTCGGTGATGTATTCACCTTCAACGCAGATACTTCCGCTTGTCGGCTTTTCCATAAGGTTAAGGCAACGCAGGAACGTACTTTTACCCGAACCGGAAGGTCCTATGATAACTACCTTTTCGCCTTTGTAGATATGCTCGTTTATTCCGTTGAGGACGTGGAGATTGCCAAACGATTTACTGAGATCCTTAACGTCTATCACTCTTGCCAAGCCTCCTCTCAAGCAGTTTCTGGAGTTTTGTCAGAATAAATACCAGTATCAGATAGAATGCCGCCGCAATGAGAAGCGGGGTAATAAGGTCATATGTCTTTGAGCCTACATACTGTGCCGCTTTGGTAATATCCGTTACCGCAATGTAGCCTGCTATCGAGGTTTCCTTTACCAGTACGATAAATTCGTTTCCGAGCGCGGGAAGTATGTTCTTTATAGCCTGCGGAAGCACGATAAGCCACATTGTCTGACCTGCGCCGAGACCCAGCGATCTTCCTGCCTCTGTCTGACCCTTGTCGATAGACTCGATACCTGCACGGACAATCTCCGCAACATAAGCGCCCGAATTTATACCGAAGCACAAAACTGCGGCAACTATTGCGTTTGCGCCTCTGTAGTTGAACAGAACTGCGTTTATGAGCAACAGCTGTACAAGTACGGGCGTACCTCTTATTACGAATACATACAGGTCGCATATCTTAGCTATCCAGCCGATACCTCTCCTGCCTGCGCATAACTGCTTTACTACTGCCACGAATGCACCGATAAGAAAACCGAGAATAACCGCAAACAGCGATATGAGCAGTGTGTTTCCGATACCGCTTAAATAGAATTCATAACGGTTTTCTCTTATAAGCGCCTTGTCAATGGCATCCCATATACCAAGAAAGAAGTCCAATTCTTAATTCCTCCGTCTTATGCCTTTCAAAAAATACGGGCGGCATTTCACCGCCCGGTAGTTTTATCAGTCAGCAGAATTATTCAGCCTTGCTGTCAGCGTCGGCACCTGCACCTGTTGTGTGCTTGAGTGTGAACTCGTCAACCTTGCCTTCGTCAATCAGCTTCTGAAGAACCTTGTTTACCTTTTCTTCAAGCTCTGTGTTGCCCTTCTTGAAAGCGAAAGCGTACTTGTCTGTGAATACCTCGCCGTCAAGAATTTCAAGGTTGTCATTACCCTTTACCATTTCCTTTGCGGGAAGCTCGTCCATAACGATGCAGTCAACCTTGTCACTCTTTAAGTCTTCTGCCGCCTGAACATACTTTGTATAACGTGAGGGCTCCTTCTTAAGATCGTCTGTTACATATGTATCGGCAACTGTTGACATCTGAACGGCAATCTTTGTGTCACCGCCGAGATCATCGGCACTCTTTACTCTGTTTGCTCCCTTGAGTACAACGATAACCTGCTTTGACTTAGCGTATTCGATTGAGAAGTCCATAGCCTCCTGACGCTCGGGAGTAACCGAGATGCCTGCTGCTGCAAAGTCAACCTTGCCCTGCTGTACGGCTAAAAGCGCACCGTCAAAGTCCATTGACTGAATCTCAAGCTCCATACCGAGCTCCTTTGCAACTTCGTTTGCAATATCAACGTCGATACCTACAACATTGTTACCGCTCATATATTCATAAGGAGCGAAACCGGGTTCTGTAGCCATAATGAGCTTGCCGCCTGTTGTGTTTGACTGACAGCCTGCCATAGCAAGACCGCAGGTAGCGGCTACGAGAATGCCTGCAATTATTCTTTTGATCTTCATAAAAATACCTCTTTTATATTTCTTTGTTTTTTGTGCGCTTTCTGCGCTATCGTTAATATTATAGTGCATTTCTTTTCAATAAGCAAGAGTTTTTCGTTTTTTTGTGTAAAATACATATAAAAAATGTGCCGCAGTGGGATGCTGTGGCACATCGGGTTGTAGAAAAAGTCTTGCATTTGATGTACTTCTGTTATATCTTTTAGTATTTATTATTTATCTATGATAACAAGCTACCGATAGTTCTGTTTGTCGGACAGCACTTCTCGGGTTCGCTATTCGAAT
>OLJB01000680.1_pt1 | contig 19672 bp, 17 predicted proteins | sample 1601391 | NCBI WGS metagenome assembly OLJB01 (sample SAMN01915215, study PRJEB22387) | human gut metagenome | isolation source: stool | host: Homo sapiens | place: USA | reverse complement strand
CTGCTATAATTATATTACAGAACGATTAGATACTTTGACTTAAAACTGATATTTGGATTTTAAATTAAAAGACAACTAAAAACTTTTTATAAAACTAAAAAGAAAAGCGATAACTCCTTAGAATTATCGCTTTCCAAAATTTATGGTAACTAATGCAACTTAGTTAGCTTGTGTATCACTCTCGCTTGTTTCAGAATTCTCTGTTACGAGAGTGTCAGACTCGTCTACCCCATTTGATGGCGTAGATGCCTGATTTGATGTATCAATATCGATACTCTCATCTATACTAGACTTGCCAGTAAACTGTTCATATGCACTATATTTAGGTATATTACCAGTCCCTGCTAAAGCATCGAAATAAACCATGCTATAATTTCTTCCGAAATCTTTTCCCCAACATACATACTTTTGTGCTAACTCTGTTGAGGTTGCCCAGTCATTAATAATTTGTGTCTCGCCAGCTTTAACTGTAACTGTCTCACTAAATCCATACATTGTACCAGTACGAGAACTAATGTTAGAGTTTTTATCAGTTAAAGTCATTTCAGAAGATACAAATGTAATATCCTGATTCTCAAGATTTTCTACAGATACCTCATAAGTAATCAACTGTACTACTGAAGAAGTTGTAAAACCTCTATTTTTAGTAGAGAACTTCTCAGCATAATCAATAGCGTTCTGCTCTGTCCAATAACCTAATAATGCAACACGAACATCATGATATTTACCATCAGTACAAAGCACCTTAGTAATAATTGTTGTTCCAATACCTGCTGGCTTTTCAAGAGAACCATCACCTACACGAACAACTGTATCTCCTTTACCACTATAATTATTCTGAATATAATTACAACCAATCCAGTTATAAAGAATACCAGTTTCTTCAACCCATTCATCTGGAACCTGACGAACTTTATCTACATCTACCATGATAGTCTTTGCAGGCTCAATCCAGTCTTTTCCGTTCTCATCTTTGACTGAATAATAATTTACCTTTTTCTCACCATTTTCATCGAGAATGTAATTATTATTTTCATCTCTCAGATACCAAGGCTCCCACTTAGATGTATTTTTATTGAACTTACCATTATCCTCTGTATAATACTGGTTAAATAATTTATACCACTCTTCGTACTCTGGATTAGGCTGCTCTTCCTTTTCAGTATAATGCTCATCTTTGAAACCAGTATAGCCTAAACATAACTGTGCAAATTTAGCACATGCATTATGAAACTCATCTGAACCAAATAAAGCATCATCAAGCAAGGCATCGTCTTTTACATAAGGTCTACCACTTGTACTGATAGCCAAAGGTAACTCAAGGTCTACAGTCTTTGTAGGTAATTTATCCTTATCGCAAATATACTGAAGCATCAGATTAGCCATTTCATTATACCATTCATAATCGCTTTCAGAATATTTAGATGACTTAAACATTGACTGAATCTGCTTAATATCTTCATCCATAGTTTGAGCTAAAGCGTCATAATCTGGAATAGTAACAGTAACAGCCTCGCCATTATTCATCATAGACTCAATCATAATTTTTGAGCCATCTTTATTTGTCATACCTACACCTGTAGTAGACATCTGCTGAACCTGTGGGTATTCAAATTTAACTACCCCTGTTACTTTCTTAATGAACTCCTCACGAAGTTTAATTCCGTTAACATAAGCCCACTCCTGACCAAGATAAGAGTCACCATCTTCAGTACCTACACAATCATCTACTTTACTAGCATCATAATTATTTAAGCTATTCTGAAGATTATCAAGTGCAAATTTACCAGAGCTTTCATATGTCTCAGTCTGAGCAACAAGTTTATTGCCATTAATAATCTTAAACCCAACAACACCAAGAACTGCTACAAGGACTACCCCTCCAATTATTAAAAATAATTTAGACTTCTTCTTAGCAGGCTTCTGCTGCTGTGATGGTGTCTGTTGACCAGTCTGATTAGGTACTTGCTGATTTGGTTGTGGAGTCTGCATCTGCATCTGTTGCTGACTACCCTGCTGATTATTCGGTCTCTGCTGTCGTCTACTTGATCTCTGCTGTTGTGACTGTGGCTGAGATTGCTGACCTTGTGACTGCTGCACAATAGTCTGACCTGGCTGTGAATAACCTTGATTTACTGCCTGTGTTCTTCCCATTTTAGCTCTACCGCCATTATCATTATAATTAGCATGAGATACATTTTTCGGTCTCTGTACTACTTTATTTGGGTCTGGCATAGAACTTTCTCTCTGAGTAAGTTGTACTACTCGTCTCTTAGGTGCTGGCTGAGAGTCTGGTAATGGAGCCTCTTGAACTCCATGAAAACCATCACCTACTTCAAAATCGTCATTAAAACTCATTTAAAGTATCCTCCTTTATTATATTTAAAACAAACTTCCTAACAACTCACCAATTGCGTCTGAAGCATCTTCCTCAATATTAGCAGGAACTTCAGTTGTAGTAGTAACATCTTCATCTGACTTTTCGTTCTGTGAAGCCGTACTACTAATCTGCTCCGGTGCAAAATCATCTTTTGTTGCAACTGGTGTTTCTTCAATAAAGTCTTCATCAACTTCAAAACTATTACTTGTAACTGAACCAGTTACTTTAGAAACAGGCTGTACAATTAACTGCTCATTGAGAACTTCCTGCTTAGGAATTGTACTCTCAGTTTTCGGAACATCTATCTGTGCAACTACTTGCTCATTACTTGAACTTGAATGAAGAAGATTAACAACTTCACTGTTACCAGAAGCCTCAGCAAGTTTTGATACTGCCATAATAAGAATTTTAAGTGTATCATTTGGTTCAGTAAATGAGCCAGTTGAAGCTTGACTCTCCTGTGAAGCACCTAGATTCAAATTATGCTGTTCAATCTTAAGAACACTAGCACCATACTCAGTCTGAGTAGTCTTAGCTACCCCTGATTTCTCAGCAGCTTCATTCGTCCTATTTAAGATACTAGATACATCTTCTGTACCTGCATCAATAGTATTCTGAAGTTCACTAGCAAGGAAATCCTGCATAATAAGTGAAGCTCGAATACCATCTACAAGACTCTGAGTGCTAGTGACCTCTTCACTATCTGCTACATCATCAAGACTCGTGCCTTCTATAAGATTTCTAACCTCTTCATTATAATAATAAGCAGATAAGCATTTTATAATAAGATTATTTAATAACTTCTCATCTTTGTAAGGTTTGACAAAGTTATCAAACAAATTTTCGTCATCAAACATCAGACTTAATTGTGCTCTCATTGACATCTTTAATCACCTCCTACAATTGCAATATATCACTATCACTCAAAATCTGTGCTTGGAATGTAGCAGTCAGCTTCTTATAAAACTTAGCTGAATTAACAGTATAATCAACACATGCTACAGAAACATTCTTACTTAACTCCGTAAAACCACGAAGTGTAAGATACACAGTTCGTAAATTAACTGGTGTAGCTTTAGTTACTACATAAGTCTTCATACATTTACTCAATGTATTAAATAGAATCTTAGGAACTGTACTTGTTAAGCAACCTATATTGATAATAACATAATCTGCTGGCATAGCACTCAAATCTTGAATAATTCTCTGCCAATTTACATTCAATAAGTATAAATCATTGAAATATGCTAGAGATGTAGATATAACCCTAACATTCGGGAATCTTGTAGGTGCAACAAAATCTTTCAACCTATCAGCGCCATTTAACCAACTAACCGGCGAAACAATCTGCTTACAACTAAATTCTCTATCAAGAGTAGAATCTGTAACTAAATCAACAATAACTATACGCTTTGTTGCATCTGCTACACAAGTTCTACGCAATAAAGAATAAACTGAAGCGTTACTCTCTGTACTACCCCCTGCTACTAAGATGAAATTATTCGGAACAGATGTAGGTACATCGATAGATGCATTAATAGGTACTTTAGGTAAAGCACTATTTTCCAACTGATAAAATACATTAGTCTCGACACCCTTAATCTGGTCATTTTTCTCTGCAATATCAATCTCAAGTGTAGCACATTTATCTTTATATTGAGCAAGCTCCTCTTTAAGAGCATCTAATTCCTCAGTATCTACTGAAGCATTATTAGCCTTATCAAGCTCATTTCTAAGCCTTGCAATCTCAAGTCTAAGTTCAGAAGTTTTACCTGAATCATCAGTCTTCTTAAGAACTTCAATTTCAGAAGTTAACCTTGCAGACTTTCTACGCTCCTCAAGTAATTCTTCCTGAACCTTATTAAGTACTTCATCATCTGCCTTAGCATCTGATAACTCTTTCTGTAAGCTATCAATCTGATTTTCAAGTTTATCCTTATCAGTTGTGACTGTGCGAAGCTCATCATCCTTAGAAGAAACTACCCCATTAAGTTCAGCAATTGACTTCTCTAACTGCTCAACCTTAGTCTGTAACTCAAGTCTTGCTGTTTCAGTCTGTACAAGTTTATCCTCGATAGCATTTTTCTCATCAGTAGCCTTGTCAAGAGCCTTAGCAGATATATCTGAACTACCTTTAGATGCCTCAACATCAGTTGTAAGTTTATTAATTTCTGAATCTTTCTCAACAATCTGATTATTTAATCTTTCAATAGTTTCATTCAGACTAGCAATTGTGCTATTATGTGCTTCAATATCTGCCTGCAACATTGAAATTTCAGCATCTTTATGTGAGAGTTTCTCACTATCTTCTTCAAGCATATTGATAGTTTCTTTATAATTAGAAATGTCAGATTCATAAGCTGTAATCTTTTCATCTCTTTCAGAAATACCCCTTGTAAGTTCATTAATCTGCTGACTCAAAGAACTTATTTGAGTTTGAAGCTCAGAAACCTTTTTATCTGAAGCAGAACCTAAATCTAAAGCCTCATTAATTTCTTTTTCCTTCTGTTCAAGCAATTCAGCTTTAGACTTAATATCAAGTTCGCAAGCATCCAACTTTTCAGTAAGTGAAGAAATCTCAGTTAACTTAGACTCTAACTCTGTATTCAGATTATCAACTTCAAGTTGCTTCTTACTAAGTTCAGACTTAGTATCATCTAATATAGATAACTGTTCCTTATCCTCAGTAATCTGTTTCTGAAGCACCTCAATTTCAGCCTTATAGCTCTCTGAAGCAGTAACTACCCCTGTGTAAGCTGATTCTTTTTCAACAATTGTAGCATTAAGTGATGTAATTTCATCATTTTTACTACTAATCTCAGACTTAAGTACCTCAATTTCAGCAACTTTATTTTTATAATCATCAATTTGCTTATTAAGCAAACCAACTTGACCAGAAAGAGATGTCTTATCATATTCAAGTGCAGACTTATCTTCATTAGCCTTACGCAACTTAGCCTTGAGGTCATCAAATTGATCAATAACCTGTTCAGCTTTTGCAATTTTACCAAGACTAACATAGTCTGTCTCATCAGAACCACTACTCTGAATTTGTCTTTTTGCATCCTCTAACTGTGTCTCAAGCTCTTTAATTCTGCTTACAAAAGCAGAAATATCTTCTTGTGCATCATTTTTCTTATCCTGAAGCTGTAGTGTAAGATTATGTACCATCATTTCACTACTAGCTAACTTATCTCTTAACTCATTGATAATTGCATCACTTGACTCAGCCTCAGATGGTGTATCAGTAGCAACAGAAAGATTATCAAATTCATCCTCCTCTATTGAATGAACGATACCAGTATTACTTGCAACAATCTTATCTGGTGGCAATGTAGTCTCTGGCTTCTCAAATATTTCAGTACTATTAGGAATATAACTATCTTCTGAACTTGTAGAACTTTCTTCTCCCATAAGTACATCTGGTGGTACAGTAGGAGTAGTATCAACTACCCCATCAAGACGTCCAAACTTTGAGATTAAAAACTGATTTAAACCATCATCATCAGTATATTTATGCACTTTAGGGAGTGCTAAAACACTATCTAGCACTCCCACACATGACTGATACAGGCTTTCGTCTAATATTACTAATGCAACATCCTGTCTTGTAGCATGATTCTTCATCTTACCTTTAATTCCTGCTGGTCTTAAAGGCTCAATTACTGCATCAGGCATAAAAACATTAAGATATGTAGTTAAGATATGCTCACCTTCTGGTGATATGTTTCCTACAAACACCTTATATTGCATAAATTAGACACCCCTTTAAATACGTTCTGCAAGAATACTAGCACCTAAAAGATTTAACTTTCTTGGGCTAATCATCTCTTCTACTTTCTCAATATCTCCATCTGGCAATTCCTTAGACACAATATGAGTAGGAATGTCGATAAGCTGAGCATTTGGTGAAAGAGCTTTAAAGCTCTCAAGTACCTTAGTGCTCATAGGGAAAATCTCAGGAACATCAGAATCCTGCATAGAACCACCACCACAAATTAACAGATAGCCAATAGAACGAGTCTTTGTATCTGTAAGGTCAAAGAAATCCTGAATCTCAGAAACAATCTTCTGAGCTACTTCAAGTTTAGCATTATTTACAATATCAACAATACTAATCTTTTTAGCACCATCCTTAACCTCTCCTTTAATGATACCTGCTTTAATAGAATCATCATCAAGGTCAAGCCCCATCATTCTAAGCTTTCTACGAACAAGCTGATAAACATTGTTACCACCCTGTGTAATAGTATACTTAGAGTTCTGAACTAATTTATTATTCTTAATAAGAAGAATATCAGAAGTTCCTGCACCGATATCAATAACAAGAACTGATTCTTCAGTGAGATACTTATAATCTGGTCTGAACTGGCAACCAATATCATAAACTACCCCAGCATAAGCACAATATCCCTCTGGAAGAACTACTGTCTTAGAGATTTTAATAGGTAAATCTACCTTCGGGAAAACAGCCTCAAGCTTATCAATAGACTGAATGAGCTCTGTTAAAGGAGCTTTACCCTCATCTAAATCTCCCGGTGGTAACAATGTAACTACAGTCCAAGTAATATCTAACTGACTGAAGTCTGAAATTCTTTGCATATTCATAATTGCTTTATAAGCAAAAAGAAAAGCAAGTCTATAGCTTAATGGAGTTGAATCAAGATTGTACTTCTTATCTGAAGCACTAGGCTTAATTGTGCATAAAGGTTTTTCCTTAACCTGAAGCTCTCCATTACAAAAATCACCATAAATCTGTCTACCATTAAGAACTGTATCAACTCTTAAGATTGTAGAGGTTGCATCATCATAGTCTGGTGAAACTACATAACCCTCATCGATAGGGGCGAATACATTAGGGATATCAAACTCCCTTTCTCTAAACTTCCCTGTCTGGCTATCTTTTCCAAAAAGAACTTTTCCTTTTGTTGAAGAATTACCTAAATCAATAACTAGCGTTGCATTGCCTTGTACCATAAAATTTGCCTCCTTACAAAAGTTTTAAAATTTACACTTATTATACACAACATTTAAGAGTAAATTCATTATTTTGCATATTTTAGATTAAAAACGAATTAGTGTGTTTCAAATCAAACTAGCTAAAAATAGTTCAACTAAGAACAGAATTTACACATAAAAAGAGTGCGTACATAAAATTTTACACTTTATATACGCACTATCAAGAATTAACTCGTTTGTAGCAATTGTTTCACATTTGGAATCTGTATCAATGGGATATAATCATCTTCCTTAGTATATCTTTTATTATAAGCATCAACTAAGCTATCTACTTCGCCTGAATCAAAAGTTGAATAATAACAAACAGCTTCTTTTGGTTCATTACGAAGTTTAATCCAAATATTAACATCATCCTTAACAGAATTCCAACCATGCATGATGCTTACAGTATCTATAGAACCTTCATATTTATAATAAGATCTAAGACCTGCAATAGTCATATCAGAAACTACATAAACATGACTAATACCACCATCATTAGAGTCTTCAGCTCTTTTTGTAAGAGTCTTAATAAGTTCAATTGTATGTTTCTTATTAAATCTGCAATTACCTGCAAATATAACAATTATAGTAGCATCATTAAAAACTGGAGTATTATTTCTAAACTTATCTATACTTGTATAGAACTCGTCTGGATATACCCCTTTTGATTGTAAAACTTTCAAACAATCAATTTCTGAAAGTATAGCTAACATAAATCTACCTCCTAACTAGAATATTAAGTACGTGATGTACAATAATAAGTTGTATACTTAAACCAAAGCCCATCAGAACCATCAACTACCCCAAAGTGCTCTGGGTCATAAGACTTAATATCAAAATGCTTTGTACCAGTCTTTTGTGCCATCCACTGTAAAATTGATGACTTATAAGGTACATGGCATTTAATTTTAACACTAACTCTTGCGACTATGCGACCATTTCTTACGTTATCGTACTGAGCCTTTAAAGACTGACCACCAAAGTTTTCAACTAAACGAGAAGTATCATTATCCTTATTAATAAGACTATTTAAAGTCTTCTCTCTTGAATCATTCTCATTCAAAGTAGCATGACCATCACTATAAACCTGAACAGCTCCGTTAATTTTTGATGCTATAGTTTCAGTTCTTGTTCTCAAAGCAGTATCGCCAAAATTAACGTAGAAATAATCAACTTTAACTTTTGCAGTACTTAAATCAAACTCTACACCACCATCTGATACTATTGTTTCAGCAGAACTACTTGGAGTATGCACTGCATTAGAACCACTATTATATACATTAGTAGCTACACAATTATTAGCTTGTTTCATAGTTGCCTTAATATCATCACTTGATGTTGTAGTTGGGTCTGAACCTAGCATCCTCAATCTTACAAGTGTATCAAGATTAGCTAAAAAAGTAGGCTTCAAAACTTCTGTTGGAACATAAGTAACACCGAGCGAAGTTGGAGTTAAAAAATAAACTGTCTTTTTCTGCCCATTTGTCGATTTACCAACATGATATGTTGAAGTAAAGTTATCAGATGTTACAGTTGATGAAGTCTTATTATAATCCTGCATGTATGTAAAACCCATATTAGCTAAAACTGGGTAAGTCTCAAGACCTAATTTATAGCTAGTAGAACCTTCTTTATGCTTTAAATAACCTACAGTCTGCTGATACTTACCTACATTCTGGTAAAAAGCCTTAAAATTCTGACTTGCACTTGTTTCTCCTGAAACTCCAGAAGATATAGCATCTCTACTTCCCGATGTACTAAATGAACTATATTCCTTATATCTTGATGTGTTTCTATTAGCCCAACCAGTTAAAGCAGAATTTGTATAATCTGAAGCAATATTACCATATAACCACTTATATACAGCTCCTGCCTGACCAAATACAGAATCTGAAAATCTTGTATTAAAAGTTTGATATTCTCCTAAAGTATCTGGGAACTTACCATTCTCCTCGTAATATTTAGCTAAAACATAAGTATTACCAGTTAAAAACTGTTCACTACCCCTAAGCCATAAAGTTGTCTCTGCATATGATGTGGTCTTATTACTTGTAATACCATATGACTGCATTTGTGCCTGAACTTTTTCGGTAAAGAACTCCTCAGACCTAGTAGAAGTACTTACTGCGGAATCAAGAGCTTCTTGTACTGTATCCTCAACTGTAATAAATCTATCTGCAAGATTTACATACTCGACTGTTACAGTAACCAGCAACATTACAAAGATATTAAGTACTATAAGAATGAACATTGACTTCCATTTCATACTAATACCCCCTTACTGATTTGTTGTCTTGTACTGTAAGCAAGGAACATAATAATTATAAACAAACTCTGTGGATGCTCCAGTAGCATTTCTCACCCACTTTGTACCATCTTCACCATTATACTCATACTTACCGTTAGCTGTACTCCATCCCCACAAAGGCTGATAAACACCAACTCGAAGCTGAACTATCATAACTTGACCATAATCTGCAGGGCTAGACATTTTATCAATAACGAGAGGTATATCTGTAGGTGTAAATGTTGAACCATTATACCTATATACTTTAGTTGTTTCACTCATGCCTGAAATACCAGTTGCACTATTTTTATAATTCCAATGCATACCTGATATAAAATTATTATTTATATCAGAATCATTTAAATTTAAGCTACCATCTGCACCAATACTGTAACTACCCCCATTAAAATCTACAATTAACTGACCAAACAGATGCTGATACATAGTTGCTGTCTCGCTAGGTAAGTAATTATTCTCCATAACAACTTTTTGTAAAGAAGTGGATATACTTTGCATACGAGAATTTAAACTAATAGCTCTGTATAAGTAAAAAGCCATATCAAATACAAATACAAAGATGATAGCCATCATAATCGCTTTAAATACAGAATAAACTAATCTATTCATTAATAAATTCTCCTTTCATCATTATTAAAAAAGGGTAGGCATGTGCAGTATGCCTACCCTTATTCTTAGGTTTACAATATTAGTTTGTATCAATCTCGAAACCAGTACCATTATTAGATGCTGTTTTATTAGACCAAGCTGGAAGTAACCTCTGTCCAGAACCTGCAACCTTAGCCCACTGACCATTAATACCATTTGCGATACTATTATACATAGTCCTTAAGATACCACCTTTGTTAAAGATTAACTGCCATGCTATGAAGATGGCTACCAACACACCAATCAACATAAACACTTTCTTGACTGTCTTATTCATAAAGCACAATTTCCTTTCTTTTTTATATAGTTATAACAAATGCCCTAGAAACATTTGTTAAATATATTTTCAACTGAAAATCCCAAAAAACATATTTACTTCCAACCAGTTGTATAGGTCTGGAATACAGAAGAACTACCTGTTGAGAAGTTATATGTATCATCGGTAGGCGAAGATGATAAATTAGTAGCAGTCTTTTGTAAAGTACTGAAAGACTTACTACCCCCTAGAGCTTCATCAACATAATCATCCTTATGTAAATTAGGTAAATAGCAATACTCATAATAATAACGAGATATTGGGTTCTCCATAGCCTCTGCTGCATACCATAAAGCACCCTTCCATTCTGCTGTCTGTGTAATAGTACCTGTAGTAGTGCCTACAAGACTATTTCCATTCAAATCATAAGTACCAAACAAAGCTAAATATAATAACATTGCTACTGTGACACCCATGATAACTAGAAATGCATTTTTAACCAAATTATTCAATTAAAGCACCTCCTAATTAAAACATAGTCTTAAACATACCAATAGGCATCTTAGATACCCAACCAACAGCAATGAAGATTACAAGAATAACCCATATAGCATAAATACTTCGCTCACCCTTTCTTAAAATTTCTTGCTGCCTCTTTCTCATCATATTAGTTTGACGTTCTGTCAACTGCATCTTAAAAGTAAGTAAGTTATCAAAGTTTTCAATACCGTTTAAGGACTGTGTAGCAACATTACAGAAGTTAATAATTGTAGCTGAATGATAAACATCCCTTAAATGTGGTACTGCTACATGGTCTTCGTAAAGAGCTAGTAAGTTTAGAAAGTATCTTGAGAATTTTAACATAACTCGTGACTCTTCTGTAGACTTAGAGCCTTCAAGTGTATTAATATAATTTTCAACAGTACCTTGTAAACGAGCTCTTGAACCTTGCTTAAGCTTTGAATACATCAGTAAATAAAGATTAATAAACTGATTATCAATTATATCATCTTCATCTGCAATTTTCATTTTATATACTGTTTGGTATGTTAAAATATTAGCTAAAAATCCCAATGGTATCAAAAAAACTACAGGAAAGAAAATACCTAAAGGAATAAGCACTAAGCTAATAAGAAAAGGAAACACTCTTTGACCTCTAACCTCTTCTGGTGTTAATAGCCTATCTAATGGCTCAGACCTCAATTCCAAACGTTGGATATAATACATATGCTTTTCATAAGTAAGGTCTGTCATAAAGATACCCCTGAATAAATCTACTGACATAGCATATAGTCCAAGCTTCTTGGTTTCAAACCTACGCTTTTTATTATACTTACGCTTTTCCTCAATTTCATTTACAGTCTTTCGAGGTCTTACTGAAAACTCAAATACCCCATATAATTTAAGGATATTATATACTGCAAATATAGTTGCAAGAACTAGAATAATAGTTTTCATCTAAACACCTCCTTAAATTGACTTTGACTTAATAGTAGATATATAAGCTAAAACTGCAAATACTATAATAACCATTATAATAAGTAAAAACTTTCCAAATGTCTGAGTTAAGAAAAACTTTCTTGAAAAGTCATCCGTAAACATAAGAAACATGAAATAACCGAAAGTCATAAGAGTTGTAACAATAAATGAAGCTTTTAATGAAGTAAATGCATTATTATTTTCATCTCTTAACTGTCTTCTTAATCGGTTTGTCTCAGTAATATCTGAGAAAATATCAACCATTTCTTTCTCACCTACTGCTTCAAAATATATAGCCTTTTGAGCAAAATCCATAAATACAAGACCAAGTGAATCAGCTAATATATACATAGCATCCTCAAAAGAATAACCTCTATCCTGAACATTAATAATAAATGCCTGAAAATCATCTCTAATACTAGGTGCAAAATTATCTTTATATGTTACAATAGCATTCTTTACACCATTTTTAATTTCTGGAACAATAAGGTCAACTGCATTCATAACATCAGCTTCACGCATTTCCATTCGTTCCGATACCAAAACTCGTGTCATAACAAGAATACATACAAATGTAACAACATAAATTATAGGATAGAATAAAAATCCCATAGAAGTTACTAAATCAATAATTAAGGCTAATATAAAAGCAACAACTGCCCAAAATAGTAAATAACCTACTACTGAAATACCAAGTCTCTTAAGACCGAGAGCAACTAACTGATTATTAACCCAATTATATAACTTAGAAATTGGACTAGAACTATGCTGATAAACATAACGCTGATAAGCAAACTCTTTACCAGTAGCATATACACCAATTTTCTCTCCAAACTTCTTCATAAACTTAGCAAATGCGACCTGAATCTGAAAGCTAAAAAAGTAAATCAAGAAAATAGAAACAGCAATAACAACAAGTTTAATTAAATCAGAACTAACAGTCCAGTTTGTGGAAGTATCCATTTGAAACATAAATAACTACCCCCTTATAAGAATGATGGTGAACCATCATCTACTTCTGATTCTCCATGCAGTCTCTTCATAGACTCAAATCGTTTATTTTCTGCATCTACCTGACTTGCAAGATTACTTCTACCTTCAACAACAGTTGGTGGGTTGATATAAGGTGCAAGTTCTTCCTTAGTTATACCGACTGAGTAGAAAGACTGCACAAGTTTTTCACTAATAGGATTAACCTGTTGGAAATATCCAAAGATTTCTTTTACCCTACCAGTTTTAGCATCCTTCTCAGTATCACCAGTTAACTTAAACTCAAACAATGTGGTAGTCTCTGCTCTACCATCAATAAGTTTACCAGTTAACTCCTCAATCTTCATAACTTTTCTTCGACCATCACCAAGTTTCTGCTGAGAAACAATAATATCGAATGAATTAGCCATAGAACGTGCATGGTCAAGTGGATTACCTCCAAGAGTAGAAAGCTCGGTTGAAGCTCTGTCTATAGCATCTGCACCATCTAAGGCATGCCATGTAGTAAGAACTCGGTGACCAGTTTTTAATGCTCTGTTCATCTGATAGAACTCATTAGGTGTACGAACCTCACCTGGAACAATAACATCTGGAGTATTACGCAATGTATGTGCAATCTCATTTGCCATAGTAGGTGTTGTCGGGTCTTTAGCTGCTTCTGGAGTTAAATCCTGTGCCTCCCAATGAAGAACATTTCGTCTATTCGCTCCAGTTTCCTCATTACGGTCATAAATCATAATCTCAGTAGGGTTCTGAATCAAAATCAAACGAAGTTCTGGGTCTACCTCCCAACATACTGCATTAAGTAAAGTAGTCTTACCCGATGAAGTCGGTCCGACACAAGCTAAACGAATATTAGCTCTACCACAGAATCGTAAGAAATTAGACGCTTCATGACATATTGAACCAAATTCCTCAAAGTCATTAAACATAAGCATACTAGGTGCATACTTACGAATTGTAACTGATGTACAAGGAAAATCAAATCCAACTTTACTATCTGGTGTAATAGCAGTTCCATCTACAGCAGAAAGACGATAACCTTTACCTGCTGTTCGTGTATTTAACAAAGGATTTGTCTTTGTCATACGTGGCGTACTACCATTAGGATTATAAATTAATCGGTCAATAGTAGCATGTAACTCGTCATCTGAAACAAACTGATAAGGTTTACCATTCTTATCAACGAATAATTCAGATCTACCCTCTCGTACAACCCAAATAGTCTTACAATCGTTAATCTGAATCTCCTGAACTGTATCATCTTCAAGTGCTTCACGAAGAATACCAAAGTCTACAATATCAATACGAAGTCTATTAATCAAGTCATCCTGCTCAAGGTCACCATTTTCATCAAGGAAACCTTCAACTAACTTAAGATTATTTCGTACATAAGTAACAATAAGATTATCTGTAAAATCATTCTGACGCTTAATGTCCCATCCATAATAATCTACAGGTGTCTTATCTGTTAGCATTCGTCTACAACCAATGAGGTAAACTTCATAGCTAACAGTTTCGCCATCTGCTGTGATATTATTATTAATACCATACTTTGTTTGGGCTTTAAAAATATCTGTTAAACTAAGCATTAGTAATCTCCTTTCTACTTATTTCTTTTTTCTTTTCTTACCAAATACTTTTTTACGCTTTTCAGCTTTAACTGGGTCTTCTAAAATATCAGCTACCCCCGAGCCATCCGTATCAGCTAACTCTTCCTGAGTAACATCATCCTCTTTCATAACTCCACCATAATTTATAGCATCTTTTTCTTCTTTTGTTATCTCAATACCATCTGGTAAGTCTTCTTGCATTATTGAATCCATATCATTTCGTAATGTTGGGTCATAAGAATTAGCTGAATCTTCTTCCACTTCATACTGGACACTAGAGTCATCATGATGCAATGGGTTACTATCAATTTTAACCTCTGGATGTTCCTCTGCAAACTTATCATTAAACTCTTTAAGCTCTTTATGATAAGTTCCTTCTACTTTACCCTCCATGATATCATTGGAAGTGATAGTACCTTTTGGCTTATCTTCATTATCTAAATCAATATTTAATATATGACATACTATAATAATAATACATTCTGTATACTTTGCAACAAGCTCATCAGTAGACTCACATCTAAATAACTTTTTACCGATAACATTATTTAAATAAAGCTCCTCTGATAAATAATTCGTAGCTAAAATCTTACAACGATACTGTTTAGCCAGTTCATTTAAACTACCCATAGCATCCTTACTCATACGATTTGCTACAACATAACGCATTTTATCCAAAGGGCAAGAAAGAGTTATTGCATTTGTAATATAACCTTCCAAATTTGCAACCACACTAGGTGAATCATTCCAAACTTGAATAATCTGCTGTGCCTGCTGTAAACAAGCAGTATTAACAGCTGACATTTCATGGCAACAATCTATAAGGATTATATCAAACTTACTATGTAATGTAGCAAAAGCAATGTCAACAAGTGTGATACTATCATTTGTAGAAAGGAAATCTACAACAGTACGTCTTTTACCTTTAAATGATAAAACTGAAATATTTTTACTATACTTAGAAATGTGTAAAGGTGACTTTTTTGTATAAGGTAAATCAAACCAATCGAGATATTCTGTCTGACCGTCCTCTTCCAACTCAGCCGTTTCAGTATTTAACAAAACATCCTGAGATGGTGCAAGTATTGAAGTATCTACAACACAAACTGTAAGTCCAGTTTCTGCAATAGCTAGTGCTGTATTTGCAACCAAAGTTGAAGTACCAATACCGTCAACTACCCCATAAAAAGCAATAATTTGATAATAAATATTATACTTAATATCTCTTGTATATGAGGAGCCTGATGTCTGTCTCAGGACTTCCTCAAATACTTTCTTAGGGTCTTTAATTGTAACCTTAGCAGTTTTTTCACTATCTAAGAACTTATCAAAAAATCCCATGAATAAACCTCCTAACTAGTTCTCTTTCAGACCTGCGATACCTGCAAGAGCTGTCTGAATTTCACTTAAACTATCAGTAATAGAACTACTTGATGTTCTAGGTAAAAGTGTCATCTGATAAGAAGCACCAGCTGCCTGAAGTTTCATATAATGTTCAACTTCCTCTGCAGTACACTCTACTAAGATACTTTCTGGTTGAACTGACTGTAAGAAACCATCATCATTTAACATAGCCTGCTGTTCTTCTTTAGTAGCTGCAATATATTGATAATAAATATCAAATATTGAGTTTCCCGAAGAGTTTAACATGTCAAGTATTGTAACCTCAGAGAAAAGAGAATCAGTTTTTGTAATCTCCACCCCATCTGAAGCTGCTGCTCCATTCGCATTACTTAATTTGTACTCCTGCTCAGTAGGTAAATTGTATACCTTAGCAGTATAAGTAGCTCTTACATTTAAAGTATCACCTGGAACTACCATATCACCAAAATCCTGAGTAGTTGTCATCTGAATATTTAAAAGCTCACCACTCATAGAGTATAAGTAAGAGTTTTTACGTGTCTGGTCAGATATTGTAGAATCCCAAAATAAAACTGTGCCTCCACGCATATAATATGCTGCATAACGTTTTCCAACTACAAGGTCTTTATCGTTCCATTTAACAATAGTACTTCTTGTACTACCATCAGAGAACTTCATTGTACCATACTGCTGAAACTCTTTATAATACATATCGTATGCTTCAAGCATATCATCTGTAATAAGTGAGTTAGCTGATATAGGAGTGTCAGACTTAATCCTTACTACAGTAATTGTCTTTTTTGTTTCTGCAGAACTAATTGCTGTCATAATACAAATGAATACAATAACACATGCTGCTATAATGATACCAAGCAATCTGTTTTTACTACGACTAGCATTGTTTGCCTTAATATTAAGTGCCATTTAAATATCCTCCTTTAAAATTATTAACTTAATGCACTACGGATATACAATTGGATATACCCTTTTTCTAACATAGGTAAAATAACTCCATCTTCAATTGTTACACCAAAGGATTTAACTTTTCGACCATCCACTAAATACTCTATATACTTAGGAATTGGATTTCCTTCTGAATCACGAAGATATTTATACTTTATACCCTTTACAACTACATCTGCTTTTGTTCCACAAGCATAATCAGAGCTATCAAACTCTTCTTGCTTGTATGTCTTTTTTACAATTTTAGCATTTGAACCTGTATACTTTATGTAAGTTCTATACATATCTCGAACATATTGATTTTCCATTGCAATTTTAGAACCATCTCTATTTAATACAAAAGCAAGATTACTAGCTTTTATGATAGTAATTGTACTTGTATGATTAGACTCTAAATCACCAACAAGGTCATCTATATCATACCAATCTTGAGTACTTGGTTGAAAATCTTGTATACCAAAAGCCCCTGGATGACCTTCTGCATGAATACCTAAATTTTTAAAACCAGACCTGTAATGTACATCATCATATCTACCCCTGAATGATGCTCGAATTACATGACCATTTTCAACTACAAAACCTAAAGTTGAGATGCCACCATGCTTATCTTTATAATCATTACAGAATAAACCTATATAACTTGATACCTTAACATTATAGTCTAAAAAGTCTGATGTATTAATAACTATATAAACTATATTTGTAAAGACTTTTATTTGTGCTCGCAAGTTCATATCTACCATCAAACTCTTTTGCAATCCTTTTGCATCAAAATTTGGTAAGCCTTTACCTAAAATAAAATCAATACATTCTTGAGTTTTATTTGCCCTAAGTAATGCATTAATTGTAGGACTTATATTATAATCAATAAAGTTTCTATCAAATTTGGGCTGTCCGAAATCATAATCTGATGACTGGCAAGATGCAACTAAATAGCCAATAAAACCTACACTAGAATCATAAGAGTAAGCTGAACGTAAATATCTCTTCGCTTTATTATTTTCAATAGGTCTCATATCAGAAAGTAAAGTTAATCCAACAAGAGCATCTCGCTCCTTACTTTTAAACTCTGGGTACAAAGAACAAATAAGCTCATAAAATACCCCTGCTCCTGACTGGTATCTATCCTCTTCTGACTCAAAAGGATATTGATTATTTATAACAATACCTTCAGCAGTTTCTCCAACTATATCAATAAATTCAGCTTGAACCTCATGATGGTCAGTACTTAGTAAAACAATATCATTAGCTACCATAGCTTCAACTTCAGCTTGTGTAATAGCGAAGTCAGCTGCAATAATAAGATAACCTCTTAAGTCTTTTAAAGACAACTCAAAACCATGATAACGATGTTCATTTACATAATAAGTATAACTAAGACCAAGCATATTACAAAACTCACACATGAAACGGAGTGATATTAATCCATCTGCATCTGGATCTCCATACAACAGTATAGGTCTATCAATATATTTTTCCAATATGTGTTTAAACCTATCAGCTCCTCTCATCATCATCACTTCCTTTCTCAAAGATGAGTTCTCCATTATAATATTTCTGAAGTTGCTCTTCTGAATAATATCTATAACCTGTAGGTGACCTATGATGAGGTTTAAGCCAGCCTCGTGTATCCCAATTTCTTAAAGTTACACTAGTTATACCTATCAAATCAGCAAACTCACCTGCTTTATAAAACTTCAAACAAACTCACCATCCTTTCTTTATTTAACTCATAAAAATAATAAAGAGAGATTGACTTACTAGAAATCAATCTCTCTAAATTTATAAATTCTTATAAAGTTATATAGAAGAACTATCCAAAAGAAAGACCGAGAACTTTCATCCTCGGTCTAGTCAGCCTACTTTTTAATAATCATCATACTCATCTGAGTCATCTTCTTCATAATTGTCATCTTCTTCCTCATCATCTCCATAATCCAAATCATCATCTGCAGATGGTGTCTGATTAAATACAGCCTTCATTACTTTCTTAGTTTCTCTTGCTGCTTCTTTATTCTGCATCTGCTGTTCATAAGCTGCTATGTAACCAAGAGATAAGTCTATGTCCTCATCAACAATAGGCTTAATGCTGAAACTACGCATATTGTTAATTTTGTCCCCACCTACAAGGAAAGTGAACTCAACATCAAACATAAACTGACCTTTAATATCAAGATACTTACCGTATTCAAGAAGATTATCAGCATTTACCCAACAAATATCTTCTGGTACAACTGCTGGTGTCTTGAAATCATCTCCGACTGTAGGCATGAGCAACTGATTCTCAAGGTTCATAACCAATGCTCCATGAAGTAATGTTACAAGCATCCAACCATCATCTAAGAAGATAACTGAAATCTTACTTCTAAAATCTGTTGTAAGACCTACGCAACCAAACTCCTTGCAAAGCATTGTATAAACTTCCTGCTCCTCAGAATTCTCAACAGCTTTCATAACAAGGTCTGTATCCTGTGTTACAAATTCAACTGGACTCATAATATTTACACCATCATCTATAACGAGTCGCTTATGACCTCTAGCTCTTTTTCTTTCAAATACTCTCTCAAAACCTTCATCTGCAATAAAAAGTTTCTTCATCAAAAATACCTCCATTCGTTTATATAATAATTATACCATAAAACTTTTAAAAAGTCAATAGGTAATTGTATATTTTT
>OLJB01000649.1_pt1 | contig 20390 bp, 20 predicted proteins | sample 1601391 | NCBI WGS metagenome assembly OLJB01 (sample SAMN01915215, study PRJEB22387) | human gut metagenome | isolation source: stool | host: Homo sapiens | place: USA | reverse complement strand
GCAAGAGAAGAACAGTTCAGAATTAAAGAAAATAAGGCCCGCCGGGAATCAAAGCTTAATACTGAATTTGCAAAGAAGCTTCGTGAAGAATATAAGTAATAATACCGGAGGCACAATATGTCAAAAGAACTGATGATTGAAAGAATAGAAAAAGCCCAGAAAGAAATTGAAGCAAAAAGAGAAAAAATACAGCAGGGAAAATTTCGCCAGAACTATCATTTTATGGCAGAAACTGGATGGATCAATGACCCAAATGGGTTGATATATTTTAAAGGAAAGTATCACTTTTTCTATCAATATAATCCATATTCCGGATTTTGGGACTATATGCACTGGGGACATGCTGTCAGTGAAGATATGATTCATTGGGAGTATCTGCCATTAGCGCTTGCACCAAGTGAAGTATATGATGATCATTTGAAAGGGGGCTGCTTCTCCGGCAGTGCGATTGAACATGATGGAAAGTTATTCCTGATTTATACAGGAACCTGTAATAATGGAAAGGGATTTGAACAGTCGCAGTGCATTGCATATAGCGAGGACGGGATTCATTTTGAAAAATATGAAGGGAACCCGGTGATTACAGCACCGGAAGGTGTTCCAACAGATTTGTTCAGGGATCCAAAAGTGTGGAAACACGATGATACTTATTATGTAGTTTGTGGAGCAAGCCAAAATGGCTTTGCGCAGGCGAGACTGTATAAATCAACAGATATGTTCCACTGGGAATTTGTCAACGTCCTTGCAGAAAGCAGAGGCGAATGGGGCTATATGTGGGAGTGCCCGGATTTCTATCCGGTAGGAGATAAATATGTGTTGATGTTCTCTCCGATGGGAGGAAAAGAGCGTACCAGTGTTTATCTGGTAGGATGGGCGAATGCATGGGATTGGATGCCATTTTGGAAAGACTGGGGTCCGACATATCAAGAAGGCTGGTGCGGATTCTATAACATTCCGAGAGAGGCAGTATTAGCAGAAGATAATACATTAAAGTTTATTCCTGTAAAAGAATTACAGGATCTCCGGAAGAATAAGCAGGAAGAAGCGGACATTCTGATAAAAGAAGACGAGAAAAATGAGTATCAGAATAATTTTTCTTGTAATATATATAATATGGATGGATCTTTTAAATTAGTTAAATCGCATGTGTGAAGAATTTATTGGATTAATCTATTATGGAACAAGTTTATTGTTATAGGAAATTACCTGCCAAAGATTAAGCAGAACAATACGATAGGAATCAGGATCATATTGACATTGCAGGATGAAGAAAACTGGAATGCAACTCATAGCTTTAGTGGAAGGATATGGAGGGCATCAGGTATTTTATGTATGCTATGCACATTATATTTGATAAAATCTGTGAGTAAAGAAGCTTGCATAAAAGCTAAGTAAGTTATTAATAAAATTGTTTAATTTATTTCTCATGGAAATTCATCTCCTTTCTGTTTACGATGTCATTATAGAATACGAAGAGAATTATTACTTGCCAAAATAACAGAATATATAGTCAAAAGTTGCTTAATACAGTGACAGGTTAAAATATCCTGCAATACTGTCATTGGTCAGTTTATTTATACAATTTAATATTGGAATATTTTACAACTATGACACAAGTATGCAACATAATAAACGAATGCTTTTGATAGAGTAATGATACACAATATCAGTTACAAAGAAGCAGGAGGGTAGAAAGTGGACATGACACAAAATAAATGTTGCAGACATGGGGCAAATTTACGTCGAAGGAGACGCAGGCGCAGAAAGATACTGCGTTTTATCATATTTTCATGTAGTATCATAGCTGTGGCTGTATTTGTGGCTGTATTTGTGGCTGTTGAAAGCAGTATGATAAGATCAGGTGATGGCAGGACAAATAGATATGATGTTGAAGCCGGAAATAATACATATGATAATGCTGTTATAGAAAATAACAAAATCTCTGAAAAAAATAAGATACAAAATGAACAGTCAATGCTTGATGATATAATGAACAGTACCCAATATCCAAAACAGCTACAGGAGCTTGCTTTGAAGAATGAAGAGGCACTTGAGTTTGTGTATGATTATCCGGCGGAACATGTGAAGGAACACACAATTGATTTGACAGAAGAAGCGTCTATGGATAGTGTTCCGTTATTTGTGCAGTGGGATAAACGCTGGGGATACGAAAAATATAGCGGCAATTTCTTTGCAGCAAGCGGATGCGGTCCCACTACACTTTCGATGGTAGTGGTTTATCTGACACACAACAGGGATGCATCACCTATTGCAGTAGCAAAGTATTCAAAGGAAGCCGGTTACAGTGTGGATGGATCGGGAAGTTCATGGACGCTTATAAGTGAAGGCTGCAGGCACTACGGCGTAAAAGCAAAGGCAGTGGCGCTGGATGAGAGCAGAATGAAAGCAGAGCTTGATGAAGGACATCCTATTGTGGTAAATGTAGGACCGGGAGATTTTACCAATACAGGACATTTTATGGTTATAACAGGCTACGATGATGAAGGATTTTCAATAAATGATCCAAACAGCATTGAAAAAAGTGGCAAAAGGTGGTTATTCAAAAATATATCATCTCAGATTAGAGCTGTCTGGAGTATGTATGTGTGAGAATATATTTGTATAAGTGCCGGTAAAACATCCTATTATTGAGTTAAATAATAGGGTGTTTTTTACAACTATGACACATCTTTATGCTATAATAATTCTATCGTAATCATAGAAGAGGAGCAGCTTATGACCAGTATTCTCATAGTGGAAGATGACAACGACATAAATAATTTAATATGCAACACCCTGAAGGCAGAGGGATATCAATGCGAAAGAGCGTTTGATGGCAAGGAAGGGGCGGACAAAATTGAGCAGAACAGATATGATCTGCTGCTGCTTGATATTATGCTTCCTGAGATAAATGGTTATGAATTGCTTGACTATGTCAGGAGAATTGGGGATACTCCGGTCATAATAATATCTGCCATGGGACAGGTGGATGAAAGGATACGCGGGCTTCGTATGGGCGCGGATGATTACATATGCAAACCATTTCAGATAGGGGAGCTGCTTGCGAGAGTGGAAACCGTATTAAGGCGCACTCAGCGCATGGCAGAGCGTCTGGAAATAGAGGATGTAGCTATAGATCCTAAATCACGTACAGTGACAAAGGCAGGTGAGCAGGTAGAGCTCACAGTAAAGGAATTTGACCTGTTGTATGAGCTTATGAAGAATAAGAATGTTGCACTCAGCAGGCGCAGGCTTTATGAACTTGTATGGCAGGAGGAGTATACCGGGGAGACAAGGACACTGGACTCACATGTACAAAGACTAAGGAAAAAGCTTGACTGGAATCAAAAGATTGTCACAGTTTTCAGGATTGGCTATCGTCTGGAGGTTCGCGGATGAAATTTTTCTATAAAATGTTTCTTGGAATGACAGTGATACTGGCTGTTGCCCTTGGAATGATAGAATATGTGACTCTATCATATTCACTGGAGCATGCAGTGAAAAGGGAGCAGGACAGTGCACTTTCACAGCATCAGATGATAAAATACTCGATTGAAACTGTCATACTTAATATGAAGAGTGAGGATGTGGATAAGGAGCTTACAGATATGATGTCGCAGTCGGCAAAATCCATTGTTGGAGATGAAGGAGGAATGTATCTTGCTGATGATGATGGAAAAAGGATATATGCCAATTCATGTAATTATGAGCAAAAGGATATAAAGGTAAAGGATGGTACGCTTACATACAGTGTAGTGTTAAAAGAAAATACTAAAGATACCGGTGAAAAGCAAAGCAGCAGATATATCCATGTCAAAAGCAGCTTTAAACTGAATGATAACAGGTATATTCTGATAACGGAAAGTGATATTACACCGGTTTTTGATGAGTCAAAGGAGCTTAGGTATAGATGCAGCATGTACTACATTGTTATATTTGCTGTTGGTATGATGGTCATATTGATACTTTCTTGGATGATTACAAAGCCTCTTGCCGGATTAACAGCCACAACAAAAAAATTTGCAGATGGTGATTACACAGCAAGAAGTGATGTAAATACAAAGGATGAAGTAGGTGAGCTTGCGAGGGCTTTCAACGAGCTTGCGAAAAACCTTGAAAGCAAAGTTTATGAACTTCAGATGGCGGCAAAGAAGCAGGAGGATTTTACTGCAAACTTCGCACATGAGCTCAAAACCCCAATGACATCAATTATAGGATATGCCGATACCCTGTATCAGAAAAAACTGTCTGAGGATGAGGTGCACAGTGCTGCCGGAGTCATACTGAATGAGGGCATGAGGCTTGAAGCATTATCATTTAAGCTGCTGGAGCTTATCACTCTTGATAAAAATGATTTCAGGCTTGAAGAAACAAGAATATCTGAGATTATAGCAGATTGTGTGGAAACCGCACATGAAGCGGCAAGAAAGCATAATACAGAGATTGTGTACAGTGCGGATGAGGCATGGGTGTGGCTGGAATATGATCTGTTTAAGACCATGCTTCTTAATCTGATAGACAATGCAGTGAAATCAGGAGGCAGCAAGGTAGATGTATCAGGCAGACTTATTTCGCACAGTATTTATCGTATTGCAGTTTCGGACAATGGAAGAGGAATACCGCCTGAAGATATAGAGCGCATTACAGAGGCTTTTTATATGGTTGACAAGTCACGATCAAGAAGTGAGCATGGAGCAGGGCTTGGGCTTGCACTTGTATCAAGGATTGCTAAGCTGCATGATACAAAAATCCATTATGAGAGTGAGTCAGGTAAAGGAACCAAGGTGTATTTTGACATGAAAGCGGAGGCATTGGATGAGAAGTAAGCATTTATCAGTGCGTAAATGTATTGATAAAAAACCGGATAAAATCAAGGGAATAGTGTGTATATGCATTATTCTGGCAGTTGTATGTGCGGGAAATATGATACCGAATTATCTGATTTCACTTAAAGCAGCAAAAATTGCCAAAACGAGTACTACGATAAGCAACGCAGATATAAGCCCCTACAGCCACTCTATTTCAGCTGAAGAGAGGCTTACAAAGATGATGTCTCTGATGCAGGACAATGTAAATGAGCTGTGGAATGAGAAATATAATGAGATAAGGGAACCGTTGGATACTGAGATTCCGGTGGGACAGGCTTATACGGCTATTCAGAATTTTCTGAAGGGGGCCTGTGAGCTGCAGAAGCAGTCAGGTATTATGCAGATGCTCGGTGAAGACGATATAGTTATGCTGCAAAGCCTTGAAAGTAATTATTCAAAGGATACAGACAGCGAAACAGAACAGACATATGAAGCAGTTCCTGGGCAATATGATGCAGCAGTTGCTTTGGGTGATAGTATTGACAACACAATATCAGATTATTTTGTAACATCGGATATAAGCAAGGAATTGTCGGCGTGGGTATTTATAATATCATTTGAAGATACGAGAATGCTGGCTGCTGTTGATGCGGTGCTTGGAGTACCGTTTTATATTACATATTATTGTGCAGATGTGGATAGCCCTAAGGCACAGGCTGCAGTGATGAGAGATTTATATGCAAAGACATATGGCAGTGATTATTCTATGGGTGATCCAAAAGAGGCTGAATCAAAAATAGATTCTTCCTTTGAGACAAATATAATAGAGAATTTTTATTATGGGAATAATTATACGCAAGGGGATGATGAATATACCGGTTTTGAACCTTGTGTATACTCTTGTTCATCGGACAAGCTACAGATGGAATATCAGGTTATTACAAGAATCCAAAGATTTGAAAAAAAGGAAAAGCAAGTGTCATCATATAATTCGCGTGTTAATATATGTTTGTACTAACCGGACTAAAAAGCTCTCTGTGCAATGCACGGGAGCTTTTTAAATTGCATGCAAGCATCAATGATGCCTTTTGACCCTCATTTTATAATACAGTAATTATAACAGTATCATTTAGTGCATGATTTGTACAATTTATTACATTGCTCTTTGCAAGGGTTTTGTTATATCTTAGATGTAGTAAAGCAGTTATTGTTCTTGGTTTTATATATCAATAATTGGAAAGTGAGGAAAAAGATGAACGCTGATATGAAATGGCTTGATAATCCGGAAGTGTTTAAGGTAAATCAATTGGAACCACATAGTGATCATTGCTATTATCTGGATTATTCAGACATGAAAAAAGAAAAAAATCCGTTATTACAATCATTAAATGGTCAATGGGAGTTTGCTTACAGCAAAAATGTGATGGAAAGACCTGTTGATTTTTATAAGGAAACATTTGATGCATCAGGATTCGATAAAATTATGGTTCCGGGACATATTGAACTGGCTGGATATGATAAAATACGTTACATCAACACTATGTATCCGTGGGAAGGAAAAGAGTACCACAGAGGAGCATATAGTATGCAGGCAACCGGAGCAGAAGAAGGAATGTTCTCAGAAGCACAGTACAATCCGGTAGGCTCTTATATCAAATACTTTGATTTGGATAATAACATGTGTGGAAAAAGAATACATATCTGCTTCGAAGGTGTAGAAGAAGCTATGTATCTGTGGCTTAATGGTCAGTTTATAGGTTATGCAGAGGACAGCTTCACACCTTCTGAGTTTGATCTGACACCATATGTTAAGGAAAAGGGAAATGTTCTGGCAGTGCAGGTACATAAGATGAGCACGGCGGCATTTTTAGAGGATCAGGACTTTTTCAGATTTTTTGGAATTTTCAGAAATGTTACTTTGAAGGCAATTCCGGATGTTCATCTGGAGGATGTATGGTTCAAACCTGTGTTAAATCAAGATAATGAAAGCGGAAGCGTATCTGTCAGCATGAAGGTATCCGCTACTGACAGTCAGAATGTAACTGCTGGCTTTATTTTAAAAGACAGAGAAGAAAATATATTAGTAGAGAAGTCATTACAGTTAAATAAAGAAAACGACCATTTGGAAGGCACGATTTGTGTTGACTTGGAAAGTGTCAGGCTGTGGGATAATCATAATCCATATTTATACCATGCTTATGTTGAGCTTAAAGCAGAGGATGGTTCACTGGCCGAGGTAATTCCTTATGATATCGGTTTCAGAAGAATAGAGATTATAGATAAAGTAGTCTATTTGAATGGAAAACGTCTTGTTATCACGGGAGTAAACCGTCATGAGTGGAATGCAAGAACAGGAAGATGCATTGGTATAGAAGACATGAAGGCAGATATATCATGTATGTTAAGAAACAATATTAATTCTGTGCGTACCTGTCACTATCCTGACCAGATACCATGGTACTATATGTGCGACGATGCAGGTATTTATGTGATGGCAGAAACAAATCTGGAGAGCCATGGCTCATTCCAAAAACTTGGGGCAATCGAACCGTCATGCAATGTACCGGGATCTATTCCACAGTGGAAAGATGCAGTGCTTGAGCGTGCAAAAAACAATTTCGAAACTTTTAAAAACCATACATCCATCCTTTTCTGGTCATTAGGAAATGAATCCTATGCAGGAGACGACATCGAGGCAATGAACGTTTATTTTGCCGAAAAGAAGGATGGAAGATTAGTTCATTATGAAAGCGCTTATTATAATAGGGCATATGAGGATACTATTTCTGATTTTGAGACCAGAATGTATGCAAAACCGGAGGATGTAGAGGAATACTTGAATAACAGTCCGAAAAAACCGTATATTTTATGCGAATTCATGCATGATATGGGAAATTCAATGGGTGGACTTGGCTCTTATATGAAGCTGATTGACAAATACGATATGTATCATGGCGGATTTATATGGGATTTTATTGACCAGGCAATTATGGTAAAAGATTCCGTTACAGGAAAAGATGTTTTACGCTATGGCGGAGATTTTGATGATAAACCGGCAGACTATGAATTCTCAGCAAATGGAATTGTATTTGCTGACAGGAAAGAAAAACCGGCAATGCAGGAAGTGAGGTATTACTATGGCTTATACAGATAAATTAAGAGTGGTCTATGGTGACTATACATTAGGTGTACATGGTGAAGGCTTTGATTATATTTTCTCTTATGCACAGGGTGGACTGGAATCTATCGTTAAAAATGGATATGAGTGGCTGTATCGTTGCCCAAAGCCTACTTTCTGGAGAGCGTTGACAGATAATGACAGGGGAAGCAAGTTCCATATTAAAAGCGGAAGCTGGCTTTCGGCAGATATGTTTATTGACTGTAAGGGAATACAGGTGATCATGGATGGCAAGGAGCAAAAACCATATGCACCTGATAATAACAGCTATGGCGGTGATGTTTATGCTGATGAAATTATTGTAAAATATACATACGAGACCATAACAACTCCGGCGACAACTGTTCTTGTGAGCTATAGCGTTGATGCGTCCGGAAAGATTCGCGTGGATGTACATTATAATGGAGTACAGGGGCTCCCTGAATTTCCTGTATTTGGAATGAGATTTATTATGCCAACATTGGCTGACAAATATTTATATAAGGGACTCTCCGGGGAAACATATCCTGACAGAAAAGCAGGTGCACAAGAAGGCGTCTATGAGATCAGTGATCTGAGTCTTACACAATATCTTGTTCCGCAGGAATGTGGTATGAGAATGGATACAGAGTGGCTTGAAATTACAAGACATACGGCTCTTGATAACAGCAGGACAGATAGCTCATCACAGACACTGCGCATTGAAAAGAATGATGAAAAATTTGCATTTTCTTGTCTGCCTTATACCGCATCTGAGATTGAAAACGCTCTTCACCATGAAGAACTGCCACCGGCAAGAAGAACTGTTTTATGCATATATGGCGCAGTAAGAGGTGTTGGAGGTATCGACAGCTGGGGAACAGATGTGGAAGAGGATTATCGTATCAGTGCGGAGACTGATAAGGATTATTCTTTTACAATCTGTTAGTCATTAATTAAAAAGATAAGTATCCGGATAAAGCAGGAGCATTTGCTCCTGCTTTTGTCTTTTTATTATGTATTTCTGGCTCTGTATTCAGAAGGAGAACATCCTTTTTGTTTATGGAACAATCTACTGAAGTATAGTGGATTATTGTATCCGACAATGCCTGCAATCTCGTTTATAGAGTAGGATGTCGTTTCAAGCAGCACCTGTGCGTTTGTCATTCTTAGTGCTGTGAGAAATTGTACTGGTGTATTACCGGTATATTTCCGAAAGCTCCTGATAAACCAGCTTATGCTCATACCAATTGATGAAGCATATTCCTCCACGTTAATAGAGCGGTTGTAGTTTGTATTGAAATATGTAATTGCTGTATCCATCTGGCTGTCAAGGAATTCATTTCTGATTACATGCTCAGTTGTTATTTTACGGTTAAATATAATCAAAAGGTGTCGTAGCAAAAGCATGAGCATTTCCTCATAATTGTCCTGACATCTTTGAAGCTCTGTAATAATCCTTTTGAAAACCTGTTCATATTCAAGAGACGTTCCAACATTAAAGACTCTTTTATTGTCTGTAAATCCGTATTTTCTTAAAGTGTTTTTTACGTCGCTTCCGGTAAAGTGAATCCAATATATCTGAGTCTTATCCTTACCATAAAATTCATATTTTTGAAGCTCTTTTGGGCGAAATAACACTATATGTCCTGCTGGAATGATTGTCTCATTTTCAGGATTGTCAAAGTGGAAATGAACAAGACCGGATGATATGTATATAATCTGGTAATCCAGTCTTCCTCTGGGCCTGTATGTAGGCATCTTAGGATGCTGTGACAGGCGATAGGTTCCGCAGCTTCCTACAATCAGAGGGCGGCTTTTATCTTTAAAATCTTTATGTGAATGATTCAAATATCCCGTGTTAATATACATTATATACCTCCGCTTGTATTGTAGCATTTTATGCATGTTTTGTCTATTTATATTTATGGACAAAAGGTTGATTTGGAGTGTAATATTTATATAGAGTAGGACAACTATTAAGGAGGTTTTTAAGTATGATAGTTTCACGATTTTATGAGGATTTGAGTGTACTTTATCATAAAAACACCTGTTTTAAAAAAGTGTATCATTTTGTGCATATTACAGCCTATTATGTTTATAGACAAAATTTGCACAAATATATAAAATTAGTATAGCTGTTAAAGATAAAACAAAGTAATTAATTGGAGGTTTTTCATGGAAGAAAAGACGTACTTAAAGTGGTACAACAAAATTGGTTATGGTTCCGGTGATATTGCAGGAAATGTAGTATATGCATTCCTGACATCCTTTGTTATGGTATATCTTACAGATACTATAGGACTTGCATCAGGAATCGTTGGAACATTAATCGCAGCATCTAAATTATTTGATGGTTTTACAGATATTTTCTTTGGTTCGCTTATTGATAAAACACATACAAAGCTTGGAAAAGCAAGGCCATGGATGATTTATGGCTATATAGGTTGTGCTTTGACACTTGTAGCAGTTTTTGCAATTCCTACAAGCTGGGGCAGGACTGCTCAGTATGCATGGTTCTTTATAGCATATACATTATTGAATGGTGTATTTTATACAGCAAATAATATTGCATATTCTGCACTTACTTCGCTGGTAACAAAGAACAGCAAAGAGCGTGTACAGATGGGCTCTTACCGTTTTATTTTTGCCTTTTCAACCAGTCTGATAATTCAGTCTATAACAGTTGCATTTGTTGATGTATGCGGTGGAGGTGCTGCTGCATGGAGAGTCGTAGCTATTATTTATGCTTTGATAGGCCTTGTAGTAAATACGATTTCAGGATTGTCGGTTAAGGAGCTTCCGGAAGAGGAGCTTAACTCCGGAATAGAGAACGATGAAGAAAAGAAGTATGGTCTTGTTCAGGCATTTAAGCTACTTGTTAAGAATAAGTACTATATGATGATTTGTGGAACTTATATTTTGCAGCAGTTATACAGTGCTATGATTGGTGCAGGTATTTATTATTGTACATGGGTTCTTAAGAATAAAAATCTGTTTGGTGTATTTGCATGGGCTGTAAATATTCCTCTTATAATAGCACTTATTTTCACACCAACTCTTGTTGGAAAGTGGAAAGGAATGTATAAGCTTAATAAACGTGGATATATTCTGGCTACGATAGCAAGAGCACTTGTGATTGTAGCAGGATACATGGGAAGCGTTCCACTGATGATGCTGTTTACTGCAGTTGCAGCATTAGGACAGGGACCTTGGCAGGGAGACATGAATGCAGTAATTGCCGAGTGCTCTGAGTATACTTACCTGACTCAGGGAAAGAGAGTAGATGGAACTATGTATTCATGCACATCACTTGGAATCAAAATTGGTGGTGGAATTGGAACAGCTATTGTAGGATGGCTGCTTGAAATCAGTGGTTATGTAGGTACAAATGCGACTCAGCCGGCATCTGCAATTACTATGCTTCAGGTAATGTATTTATGGTTACCGTTTGTATTTGAGATTCTTATTACAATTCTTCTTTCAAAGATGAATGTAGAAGCTGCAAATGAAAAGCTTAGAAGAGAAAAAGGAATTGAATAATTATCGTATAATATGGGAGAGATGATCTGAGTGCATTTAACGTATGAAAACACAAATGAAGAGATTATTGCAGTAAAGCGGAAGCCACGGCACCAGCCACCACATCTGCATAATGCAATGGAAATTGTATGCGTTACGAAAGGAACATTAGAGCTTGGTGTAGGACAGGAGCTGTATCACATGGAAACAGGTGATATAGGAGTAGTATTTCCTGATGTTATACATCATTATCAGGTGTTTTCATCAGAAGTCAATGAGGCGGTTTTTATTAATGCTCCACAAATGATTTTTGGTAGATTTGAAAATGTACTGCGGAATAATGCTCCACAATATCCTGTTGTAAAAAGTGATGTTATTCCGGATGAAGTGTACAGAGCAGTGGAATCCATAATAGATACCGGGCAGAATGATATATGGGTTGTTCAAGCTTATTTGCAGATTATACTTGCAAGATGTATTCCGATGATGAAATTGGTGGAAAAGAGCAAAATTGGCAGCGATGATATAATATACCGTACCGTATCATATATTTCTGCCAATTTTAATAAGAGTATATCACTTGATGGAATGGCACATGACCTTGGCGTGAGCAAATTTTCATTATCTAGATTGTTTTCAAAGACATTTCACAGCAGTTTTAATCAATATGTGAATGAGGCGCGTCTGGGGTATGCCTGTCAGAGAATTGAAACTACAGATGATACCCTGACAGAAATCTCGATGGACAGTGGTTTTGGAAGTCTTAGAACCTTTAATCGTGTTTTTAAAGAAAAATATAGATTGACACCAAGCGAGTATAGAAATAAATTACAAAAATGATAGAACATTCCATTATTGAGTTTAAGTAATTTCTAATGTAATTTAATGGTGTATGCATTACTTAGTGGGTATGGCATACACCATTTTTATTGGAGTCAAATTATTCATAAATCGTATTATTTCAAGTAAAGTAATTTCAAATTGCGGATTTGCAAGGTCAAGTTGGTAGATGTTATGAATACAAAAGTGTATTATAATAATACATAAATATAGAGGAAGGAGATGCAAGATATGACATTTGCTGAAAAATTACAGAAGTTAAGAAAACAAAATGGATTATCACAGGAACAACTGGCAGAAAAACTGAATGTATCCAGACAGGCTGTTTCTAAATGGGAGATGGGAACAATTCCTGATATGGAGAATATGGTTAAGCTCGGAAGATACTTTGACTGCTCATTGGATTATCTTATGAATGAAGAGATGGAGAACAATACAAAAAGCCAACAAAGTCTTAAAATAGAGAATAAAAATTTAGCTTGGAAATGTGTTGCGACAGGGCTCATTATTACAGGTTTAATACTTTCTTTGCTGATGCCATTGTTTGCAAAAATGTATCAGGGATTTGAATTTTCAAATTTTCATCAGTGTTTTACTGAGTCGTGGAGATATATTTTTAAATTCCCATTACTGGGGATTTTGTTGATAGCATTGTTATGTTTGTTTACAGGAATAGTATTATTTTTAATGAAGGGATATAAGGGCACGTCGTAAGATGGAAGCGCCAGAGACGCAGGGGAACGGCAGGAAGTACAAAGGCAAAGCTCGTTGCAGAAGCTGATACAAATGTAAGCTCGCGAGGGAGCATTGGAACATTTTACAACTATGACACAAGTATGCAACATAATAAACGAATGCTTCTGAATATAGTAATGATACATAATATCAGTTACAAAGAAGCAGGAGGATGTATGTGTGAAAATATATATGATTAATATTTCTTTAATTTTGTCAGCATACTATTTACATAGTACAAATAGTCCTGTACTTTAAAAAAGTACAGGACAGTACAATAATCAGAAAGAGATATGATAACAATGAAGAAGAAATTAATCACAATAATAGTTGGAATGATGCTTTGTGCGGAATTGCTGGGCGGTTGTGGAAACAAGAATATAAACAAGGATAATATTGAAACAGATACTGCCGAAGAATCAAAACAGCAGGATTCAGATAAAAAACAGGAGCTGCCAACTGCAACATATATGGGTGGAAGCAATACCATTACTGAGGTGTGTAAGGAACTGAGTTCAGCCGGAGCATCGCATGTAGATACCTTTAAAGAATGGGTAACTGATTTTGCGGATTCAGCCGGGAAGAATGCAAAGCTGAAGGATACCTGGGCAGATGCGAATAAAATGAAAGCAGATACCGGTAAATGTATGGATGGCTGGGAGGCAAAGCATGACTATTCAGATGCCGATTGCAGAATGACAGCTTTTCTTTTGCTGGATGGGTTGCTTCAAGCACAGTCAGTGGAAGATAGCTATAGCGGCACGTATTTAATGTTTGATACACAAGCAATAGATAATGTAGACAGATATGAAATCATAAGGCAGAATAAGGACATGTTTACTACATTATACGGAGAAAAGAGTATTACGGATGATAAACATCCTGAAAAGACATTCTCTGACAACTGGAAGAAGTATGGATTTCAAATAGACAGTGACCGTATATCACTTATTAGCATAGCAATATATGATCCGGATTCTGATGCGATTTTCGTAGGGCATACAGGCCTATTGATAAAGTACAGTGACTATTATCTGTTTGTAGAAAAAATAGCATTTGAGCAGCCATATCAGGCAACAAAGATAAGCAACATGGATGAATTGTTAGATATCCTTTCTCTGAGACCTGAGTATTTCGGAGAAGAAAAAGAAGCAGGACCATTTGTATATAACAATGGAGACTATGTTGGAACGTTAAAGAAGTAGTATATTTGACTAAAAAGCTCTCTGTGCAATGCACAGGAGCTTTTTTATAGGTAGACCTCTATTTATTTGTGCTGTCTGCATCAATTACAGACTGAATCTGCTTCATAAGGGCATCATAGTTGTCCTTGTTATCAATTCCGCCGAGCATTGGTTCGCCTACAATATTGCCATTTCTGTCAACAAGTATAGTTGTTGGAAATGCCATGATTTCTGAGGCATATTTACCGGCAGCACTAGAGGAGTCAATTGACAGATTACGATATTTGACACCCTGGCTTTCAAGAACAGAGGCTGCCTCTTTGATAGCTGTTTTATTGCCATCGAAGGTCTCAGTGTTGATGCCAACAACTTCTCCGCCCATTGATTTGATAGCATCATTTAATTCGTTAAGCTTGGATAATTCAGCGACACATGGTTTGCAGCCGGTAAACCAGAAATTGACGACTGTTACTGCATTGCCGGAAAACAGGCTGTCATCAACCTTATTGCCATCAAAATCCTCACCGGAAAAATCACTGAATACAGATGAGGCTTTAGAGCTGTCCTTCTTGTTATCGTCTGATGATGTATTTTTGTTTTCAAGCTCTGCTATCTGTTTCTCGATTTTTCGTATGGTTTCAATATCCTCGTTAAGTGTTTTAAGCTCATCGTCTGTGAATGAATCCTTGTTTGATTCTACGGTACCGGCAAGATAATCAGCATAATTTCCGTTTGGATCGGCGTCACTTTTGTTCATCATGCCAAATGCCTTGTTCCACGCATCAGCGTGATCTGCAAAAAGCTGATTTTCCTGCTGATATAAATCATCAAGCTTGGAATCTGATTTGCCGGATGCTTCTGTGCCGGCTTCAGTCTGAGTGTTCTTAGAATCTGTTGTGGAAGATTGCTTTCCACCGCATGCTGTAAGTGATAATGCTATGCAGAGTGTAAAAATAGAAATAAATGATAATTTGTTTTTCATGAGTAATTTCTCCTTTAAAAATAATAGTAAAATGTTTAATAGTTATCTGTTGTCATTTTTTTGACATGATTTTCCCATAAACCGGTAGCAGATGGCGTCCTTAGGACAGGCCTTTATGCAGGCACCGCAGCGTATGCACTCGGGGTGATCCGGTGTCTTACACACATCCACATCCATCTTACATGCCTTTGAGCATTGACCGCATCCGACACATTTGCTGCTATCAACGGTGATTTTGAGCAGGCTGACCTTATTAAATAATGAGTAGATTGCTCCAAGCGGACAAATCCATTTACAGAAGGGCCTGTAAAATAAGATACTTAGTACAATCACTGCAATTAAGATCATACACTTGAAAGAAAAAAGCTTTCCCAGCGCAGAACGGATAGCAGCATTTCCAATAGATAACGGTATAGCACCCTCTAAAACACCCTGAGGACAGATATATTTGCAGAAGAACGGGTCTCCCATTCCTATAGAGTTCGTTACAAGCATCGGAAGAAGTATAACGAAAACAATAAGAATGACATATTTTAGGTACCTAAGAGGCTTTAATTTGGCTGTGGATAATTTCTTTCCGGGTATTTTGTGAAGTAAATCCTGAAACCATCCAAATGGGCACAAAAAACCACATATAAATCTGCCGAGAGTTACACCGAGTAAAATAAAAAATCCGGTTATGTAGTATGAAAACTTAAATTTGGATGATCCGACGACTGCCTGAAATGCCCCTATGGGACAGGCTCCTGCAGCGGCAGGGCAGGAGTAGCAGTTTAATCCGGGTACGCATACTGTTTTTGCGTTGCCCTGATATATTTTACCCTTAAATAAATTCGGAATATGAATATTGGTCAGCAGCGTTGCTGCGGCCTGTATCCATCCACGTATTTTTGCCAGCTTTTTTGATAGTAATTTCTTTTTCTTATCCAATTCCGACACACTCCAGACATAGTTTTATTGCTTTACCAAGCACGGTAGCCGCCTCACCTCTGACTGCACCATAGCTTATCATGGATACACCAAGGATAAGCAGAATGATTTGACATGTTTTTTGGTATTTCAACATAATGTTGCTCCTTTTTTGTTGTATTGTTGACCAGCTGACTTTGGTATTATACAATATAGGTTGTAAAATTATTGTTAAGAAGCAGGAGAACATTTTGAGATTATTAATTGTTGAGGATGAGAAACAAATATGTGATATGGTTGCAAAGAGTCTGTATGCTGCCGGTTATGAGGTGGATACCTGTTATGATGGGAAAGAGGCTCTTGAATGTATACTGTCGGAGAATTATGATCTGATAGTTTTGGATTTGAATCTGCCTGGGATGGATGGCATGGAGCTTCTTAAGGAGCTTAGAAAATACAATGATGAAACTAAGGTTTTGATATTATCTGCAAGAGGTCAGATTGCTGATAAGGTAGAGGGACTGGATGCAGGAGCAAATGATTACATGGAAAAACCATTCCATCTGCAGGAGCTTGAGGCACGTATCAGAAGCCTGACAAGAAGGAAATTTGTACAGAATGATATATGTCTTAAATGCGGAGAAATAAAGTTTGATACGATTAAACGCGAGGCATATGCAAAGGGAGAGCCGGTTCCACTGACAAGAAAAGAGAATGGTATTTTGGAATATTTACTTATCAATATAGGCAGACCGGTGAGCCAGGAGGAGCTGATAGAGCATGTGTGGGATGCCACGGCAGACAGCTTTAGCGGAGCAATCAGGGTACATATGTCTTCACTTAGAAAAAAGCTTAAGGCGAAGCTGGGATATGATCCCATTTTGAACAAGGTAGGTGAAGGCTATAAAATACGGGAGGAGTCTGACAGATGAAAAGAATGTCGCTACAGTGGAGACTTACGTGCATTACTACATTGTGTATTGCTATTATATGTGGCTGCCTGACTATGTTTGTCTATAAAAATGGTGTGCATTACATCGATTCTCTGCAGGATGCGGTAGAGTCACAGGGGGATGAAAAAGGAAACAAATCAGATGAAATATATATCAGCATACCGGACGATAAGTGGGATGAGTTTGCGGATGAATTTTCGGTTCAGGTGTACAATAATAAGGCCGACTATAAAAGAAACAGTCTGATAATCACTGTTTTGCTGGCGCTTTTGGGAGGTGTTGTCACTTATTTTATAAGCGGGCATGCACTCAGACCAATCAGGGAGTTTTCAGATAAAATTGAAGAGGTACAGGCTCAGAATCTGTCTGATTCAAGAATAGAGGAAAACAATGTTAAGGAACTGAACCAGCTGGGTATTTCTTATAATAAGATGCTTGAGCGTCTGTCGGAAGCATTTGAGATACAGAGACAGTTTACTGCAAATGCAGCACATGAGCTGCGAACTCCATTAGCGTTAATGCAGGTACAGCTTGATTTATATAATTCTGCCACTCACCCTGGGAATGATGCAGACACTTTGCAGACCATAAAAATGGTTACGGAGCAAAATGATAAATTAAACAGGATGGTAAAGACTCTTCTTGACATGAGTGAGCTTCAAACGGTGGGAAGGGATGATAAAATTATATTGGATGCTATTGTTGAAGAGGTTTTGGCAGACCTTGAGCCTCTTGCCGTGGAAAAGAATATAAAGCTGATTGGAAAATGTGAGGATGCCACTATGATAGGCAGTGATATCCTTATTTACAGGCTTGTATACAATCTGGTTGAGAATGCCATCAAATATAATCATCCGCTCGGACAGGTTACAGTAACCGCATATCAGAGAAACAAGCATGTTTATCTGTCTGTAGAAGATACGGGAAGCGGAATACCAAAGGAGCTTAGGGAGAGAGTGTTCGAGCCATTCTTTCGTGTGGATAAATCCAGAAGCCGGGAGCTGGGTGGCGTAGGACTCGGACTTGCTCTTGTCCATGAAATCGTTAGAGTACATGATGGCAGTATTTGTATTAAATCAGGCAAGACCGGGGGAACGATTTTCGAGGTGACTTTTGCGCAGTGTTCGATTTAGCGTTTCATTTCACACCTTTGTCAACGCTATTAAAACAGATTTGCTAAATGAGAAAATAGAATAATTTTATTTTATATAATGATTATTTAGTTATGATGGGCTCTTCAAAATATGCTGAAAAATATTTATGAAGTCTACCAATTAATGTATTTTCGTTGTATAATGAGTTTGTCGTACAGGGTCACTTTCCATTGTAATATTTTTCGCAAACTCATTATACATCAGAAAGTCCTGTACGATTATTTTTTATGAAAAAGTTGTAAAGTGGTGTAATGATATTAATCTCAGCAAATCTATGGGCGGAGGAAGAGAATTCTTTGATTTATTAGAGTCAAAAATTCAAACACCGAAAATAGTGAGAAGAATGCATTTTAATAATGTAAATAAAGAAAGACATTACGAATATGGCGGGCAGTATGATAGTAGTGAGCTCGTCTTTTAATATGATTTCAGATGAAATTAGAAATGCGTATAATCCATTTGAAAGTTGTGCTAGCGCACAGATGCTCATAAAAAATGAAAGAAGTGATGAAATGATATTAAGTGTAAGTAGAAGAACGGATATTCCTAATTATTATTCGGAATGGTTCTATAATAGAATAAAAGAGGGATTTTTATATGTTCGTAACCCTATGAATGCTCATCAGATAAGTGAAATAAAAATTACTCCAGATGTTGTAGATTGCATAGTATTTTGGACCAAGAACCCTTTACCAATGATAAAGAGGTTAGACGAGATTAAAGATTATAATTATTATTTTCAGTTCACATTAACTGGATACGGAAATGATGTGGAGATTAATTTGCCAAATAAAAAAACAAAAATGATTCCGGTATTTCAAGAATTATCTGAAAAAATTGGCAAGCAAAAAGTGATTTGGAGATATGATCCTATATTTTTTTCTGATAGATATACGAAAGAATATCATTTGAAGGCATTTAAAAGTATTGCTGAGGCTTTAAGTGGATATACGGAAAAATGCGTGATTAGTTTTGTTGATATATATCCTAAAAATAAAAAAAATATGGATGGATTATCAAGTCATGAATTAAATGATGATGAACTGCGAGAATTTGCTGAAAAATTGAGCAAGATAGCTGCGGATAATAATATTAAGATTGGAAGTTGTGCAGAAAAAATAGATTTGGATGAATGTGGTATAATTCATAATTGCTGCATAGATAGAGAATTAATTGAAAAAATTATAGGATGTAAACTCAATGTTGGCAAAGACAAAAATCAGCGTAAAGAATGTGGATGCGTTGAAAGCGTTGAAATAGGTACTTATAATACATGCAAAAATGGATGTGCATATTGCTATGCAAATTATAGTTCAAAAAGTGTAGAAACAAATGCTGCCAAATATGATCCTTCGTCACCACTTCTATGTGGGAAAGTTCAAGAAGATGACAAAATAACAATTAGAAAAGTTGAGTCATTAAAAGATACGCAGCTAAGTATTTTTGATATGTGAGTTCATTTTTTATAATGTATCTTTTTAAGAGTATTTTTGGCTCCATTTTGGCTCTAAAAATTTGAGGTGAGGTACACAAAAATGCGAAATAAGATGAATATGAAGAATAAAACACACAAATGTGTACCAAGAAACAGCCAGATAAATCTCTCAGCCCAAAAGTTTGAGTAATTTCTAATGTGATTTAATGGTGTATGCATTACTTAGTAAGTATGGCATACACCATTTTTATTGGAGTCAAATTATTCACACCACTTTACAGCTTTTTTCTTGTATAGTCTTTCGATTTCGGGCTGGTGTATATACAATACATATGTATTGAAATAGAAATGATTTAGCATTATAATGAAGAAAATAGATGAAAGTGAGGTGCTGAATATGGCTAGTACAATTCAGGTCAGAGTAGAAGATGAGTTAAAGAGTAAATCAGATGCACCTATGACGGAGGCAGAAATGCTTGCAAAATTGGAAAAGTCCAGAGAACAGAGGATGTTCAGAGATGCAGATCTTGTGGTTTCTGATATGAGGTTGAAGTATGGATTATAAGATTGTTTTAATGAGGGATGCGGAGGAGAATCTTGATAGATTTATCACATATCTTTTGTTTGAAAAGAAAAGTTAAGCCTGAGCCTAACAGCTCAGGCATTTTTCTTTATTTGGAACATTTTGCAACTATGGCACAAGTTTTATTTTCATTGAAATCCTATATTGCT
>OLJB01000611.1_pt1 | contig 21221 bp, 23 predicted proteins | sample 1601391 | NCBI WGS metagenome assembly OLJB01 (sample SAMN01915215, study PRJEB22387) | human gut metagenome | isolation source: stool | host: Homo sapiens | place: USA | reverse complement strand
GAGAAGTTGGAGGGGCTGGTCTGCTCCCAATTTCGAATCATATTTGCAGGCAGGGTCTACAACCTCGTAACTGTTGACGATGTCCAGTTCCGACATCAGCGCTTGAAGATGACAGGAGAGCGGGTGAAACGGTCATGAGTAGAAAAACCCCTATTGGTGACCTTGCCGCCGCAGTTATGGATGCGCTGGATGAATACCGTGACCTTGCGGAAGACACCATCCGAGATGCGGTGAACAGCGTAGCAAAAGAAACCACCAAACAAGTGGAGGACAAGTCCCCCGTCCAATCCGGGGAATACCGGAAAGGTTGGGCGGCGAAGAAGACGCTCGACCGCAGCGGAAAGCTGGCTGTCACCGTCTACAACCGCAAGAAGCCCGGCCTGACACATCTTCTGGAGAAAGGCCATGCAAAGCGCGGCGGCGGTCGCGTAGAAGGTACCGCCCATATTGCTCCTGCAGAGGAGTATGCGGTCGATGAGCTGGAAAAGCGAATCAGAAAGGGGCTGGAAGGATGACGCTTCAGGAAGTGGCCACGCTTTTGCGGAGTATGGGTATTCCCTTGGCTTACCACCATTTTGCAGAAGGCGAGTCTCCGGACCCGCCTTTTTTGCTGTATCTCTCCCCTGGCTCGGACAATTTCGCCGCTGATGGAATCGCCTATTTTAAGGTCACACAGGTAGATATCGAACTGTACACGGACGAAAAAAGCCCGAACACAGAGGCACAGCTGGAATCCCTGCTCGATGGAGCGGGGCTTTTCTACGATAAGACCGAGTCCTACATCGAGTCGGAGAAGCTGTACGAAGTTTTATATGAATTGGAGGTCTGACCCATATGGGTAACAAAGTCAAATACAATCTGAAAAATGTATATGCGGCGAAGCTGACGGAGACCCCCGGTGAAGACGGAGCGGTTACCTATAGCTACGCTACTCCGCAGGCTATCCCCGGCGCAGTCAGCATCAGCCTGAGTGCCGAAGGTGAGTCCAGCCCGTTCTATGCGGACGGTATCGTGTATTTCCGCACAGTGACCAACAACGGATACAGCGGTGACCTTGAGATTGCCCTTATCCCCGAGTGGTTTCGTGAGGAGATCCTTCAGGAGACTCTTGACGAGAATGGTGTGCTCATTGAGCAGAGCAACAACGCCGAATCGGTCAAGTTTGCCTTGCTGTTTGAGTTCGACGGTGATGTGAACGCTATTCGCCACGTTCTCTACAACTGCACGGCATCCCGTCCCTCTATCGAGTCCGAGACGAAGGAGGACACCATCGAGCCCGGAACGGAGACTCTGAGTTTGACTGCTGACCCCCGTGCGGATGGCATGGTCAAAGCTCGCACCGGCGACACCACAGATGCCGCAACCTATAACGGCTGGTACTCCACGGTGTACGAGATGGTACCGGTCACTGAGGCCGGAGGTGGCGTATGATCAAGCGCGAGATCATGGTCTGCGGCAAGCCAGTGATGTTCCGGTCTTCCGCTACGGTCCCCCGCCTGTACCGAGCAAAGTTTAAACGGGACATCTTTCGTGACCTATCGAAGCTGGAGAAGTCGTTCAAAGCCAATGCTGAGACTGGGGACGAGTTTGCCATTGATGACCTCGAGATTTTTGAAAATCTGGCCTACATCATGGCGTACCATGCGGACAACACCATCCCCCAGGACATCAATGAGTGGCTCGACCAATTCGAGATCTTCTCCATCTATGAGATTATGCCCGACTTGCTGGCCATGTGGAGCGACAATGTGCAGACGGATGTGGCCGCAAAAAAAGGGTTGGCAGAAGTGAGCGGGAAATGACAACGCCCCTGTTCCTTCTGCGGTGTCTTGAGATCGGCGTTTCTATCCGTGACCTTGACCTGCTCACCATCGGCATGGTCACAGATATGTGGACGGAGCGGGCTAACGATGGGGTGAAATACCGGCAGGTAGCCACACAGGAAGATTTCGATAGATTTTAAGGGAGGCGAGGGCTTTGGCAAATCGAATCAAGGGCATCACCATTGAGATCGGTGGTGACACGACTGGTCTGGACAAAGCCCTAAAGGGCGTCAATTCTTCCATCAGCAAGACTCAGTCTGCGCTGAACGATGTTAATCGCCTGCTGAAATTGGATCCAACCAACACTGTGCTTGTGACCCAGAAGCAGGAGCTTCTTTCCCAGGCCATCAGCCAGACGGAAGAGAAGCTCTCTGCTCTGGAGGCCGCGCAGGAACAGGTCGCAGCTGCTTTTCAGCGCGGCGACCTCGGTGAGGACAAATATCAGGCATTCCAGCGCGAGATCGAAGAGACCCGTGGCAAGCTGACCCAATACCAAAATGACCTGACCGACTTGCAGACAGAGCAGGATAGACTCGGAACAAACACACAGAGGCTGGAGAAGCTCTTTCAGGCGACCGGCACTACAGTGGATGACTATGCTGATGTGCTGGGCGATCAGTTGGTACGCGCCATCAAGAATGGCCGTGCTTCTTCCGACCAGCTGAAGACTGCCATCGAGAAAATTGGCTCTGCAGCAACTGGGGGCCGTGCCGATGTGCGGCAGCTTATTGATGCCATCGACACTGTGGATGATGGCACGGCAATCACCAATCTCATCCAGCAGCTTCGGGAGGCCAGCAATGCCGCAGATAAGACCTCCGAGAGTATCGGTGGGATAGCAGATGCGACCAAAGGCTCTGCACTCATCCAAGCAGCTGACCAGCTTTCCGGTGTGGGCGACAAACTGCAGGAGCTGGGCAATGCCGCTGTGGATGCCTTTTCCGATGCGGAGAGGGCATCCTCCAAAGTGCCTGCCTATTTTGGAGAGACCGGTGAGGCAGCAGAACGCTCTGCCGCCATTATCGAGAACGTATATGGAAACGGCGTCGGTGACAGCATGGAGAGCGTTGCCGACGCCCTCATTCTTGTAAAGCGAAATCTGAGCGACCTCAACGATACCGACCTCACCAACCTTACTCAGCAGGCACTCAGGCTGGACGAGCTGTACGGTATCGATATGAATGAAACTCTGAGGGGTGTCAACTCCCTCATGGTGCAATTCGGCCTTACTGCACAGGAGGCCATGGACTATATCGTGGTCGGCACCCAGAATGGCCTGGACAAGACAAATGAGCTGGGTGACAACCTCAGTGAGTATTCGGGAAAGTTCGCCCAGGCGGGATATTCTGCTTCTGAATACTTCCAGCTGCTGGACAACGGCCTTTCCAACGGTGCGTATAACCTGGATAAAGTCAATGATGCCATCAATGAGGTCACGACCCGATTGGTGGATGGCACCATTGGCGAGGCCATCGGTTCCTTCTCAACTCGGACACAGGATTTCTTTACAGCGTGGCAGAGTGGCGAGGCAACACAGAAGCAGGTTATTGACTCCATAGTGCAGGACATTGCCTCCTGCACGAATCAGCAGGAAGCATTGAACATGGCGGCTACTGCATTCGGCACCATGGCCGAAGACGGTAGCCTTCGCTTCATCACGGCGCTCACGTCCGTTGGTGACACCTACGACAGCGTCGGAGAAGCGGCAAACGGAATGCTTGATGAGACGATGACTTCAACCGAGCAGCTGGAGTCCAACACCCGCAAGGTTCAGCAGGCGCTGGCACCCCTTGGGGAGCGCATCACCGAGCTTGCAAACACAGTTCTCCCGCCGCTCACTGCCGCTATTCAAAAGGTCAGCGAGTGGTTTGGTAAGCTGCCCGGCCCTGTTCAGAACTTCGTAGTCATCCTTGGCGTGCTACTTGCTGCCTTTACTGCCTTGACCCCTGTTATAGCCGCCATTGCAGTTTCCATTGGAGCGCTGAACATTTCCCTGCTCCCAGTCATAGGTGTAATTGCAGCTGTAGCTGCGGCCATCGCTGCTATCATAGCCATCATACAGAATTGGAATACGATAGTAGAGACTGCAAAGAACATCTTTCAAAATGTCGTGAATGCCATCGGCGTGGCCATCGAGGGTCTGAAATCCTTCTTCACCGGCCTGTGGGAGCACATCCAGTCGGTCTGGAACACGATCTGCAATGTTGTGCAGACCGCAGTAATGTTCATTGGCTCAATCTTGGAAGCTGCCGTGGACATTATATCCCTACCTTTCCAGTTCATCTGGGAGAATTGCAAAGACATCCTGATTGGCGCATGGAACGCTATCCAGAGCGCCGTTTCTACGGCAGTGAATGCTGTAAGTTCGGTCATCACCACGATTTTCACTGCTATCAGGGATTTCTTCAGCACCGTGTGGGGCGCCATATATGAGCGTATCTCGACAGTACTGAATGCTATCCACTCGGTCGTCTCTACTGTGTTTAACGCGATCAAGTCGGTCGTGACTACCATATGGAACGGTATCAAGAACGCTATTACCACCGTGGTGGATGGCATTCGAAATACCATCAGCACGGTTTTCAATTCGGTAAAAAACACGGTGTCCACCGTGTTCAACAACATCAAGAACACGGCGACCAATGTTTGGAATGGCATCAAGAACGCCATCGTTCAGCCGATTGAAAAGGCCAGGGATACCGTGAAGGGTATTGTGGACAAAATCGTCGGCTTCTTCTCTGGCATGAAGATTGAGTTCCCCAAAATCAAACTGCCCCACTTCTCCATCACAGGCAAGTTCAGTCTTGCACCCCCGAGTGTACCGCATTTGTCGATTGACTGGTATAGAGAAGGCGGCATTATGGACTCGCCCACGATTTTTGGCATGAATGGGACAAACCTGATGGCCGGTGGCGAAGCGGGTCCTGAAGCCATCCTGCCCTTGAAGGGGTTTTATGATCAGTTGGAACGCATCCTCACTACCAGACTGGACACTTCCAACATGGAGCAGTATTTGGCGGTCATCGCCGCAAACAGTGGGAAGGGTATCTATCTTGACGATGGAACCCTGGTTGGTCGGCTCCTGCCCAACATAGACGCTGGCTTGGCTGACTACAACATTCGGAGTGGGAGGGGTAACCGATGAGCAGCATTTTCCAAGGGGTACTCATAAACGATGAGCATACGCTGCGGGATTGGCGGGCTGTCATCACCAACTCTGACATCATCTCACTTCCAGAGCCGAACACAACCTATCTGGAAATCCCCGGTCGAAACGGAAGGTTGGATTTATCTGAGGTGCTGACAGGTGACGTGTCCTTCTCGAACCGCACCATAAAGCTCCAGCTCGCAAAGAGCACAAATGTGGAGGACTGGTACAACACCTGCCTCCACATTTTTGATTATATCCATGGTCGCTCTGTCAAGCTGACCTTCGACGATGACCCTGACCACTACTACACCGGTCGTGCCAGTGTGTCCAGCCCACAACGCCTCCGAACCGCCGGTCAGCTCCTGATTACTGTAGACGCCGACCCATTCCGTTATGAGCAGGAGGTCTATTCCTGCGAGTGGGAAGCCACATCCGGCACTGAATTATCCGGTGTGCTCATCAACACTCGCAAGCCCGCCTGCCCCACGATTACCGTGGATACAGACTGCAGCCTCGTTATTGGCACGGTGACCTATGCTTTGTCTTCGGGCGAGCAGACGCTCCCGAGCATCATTCTCCCTGAAGGTGAGACAGCCTTCACAGTGAGCGGCGCAGCCAGTATCAAGTTTTCGTATCAAAGGGGGTGCCTGTAAGTGTATCAGCTTTTCTGTGATGGGGCACTGCTCTATGACCTTCGCAACACTGATTATGCTCTCGCAGATCTCAAGTGCGAATTGGAGCTCAATAAGACGGGAAGCCTGTCCTTTCGCATCGTACCGACACATCCCATGTACAGCGCAATACAAAAGATGAAATCCGAGATAGCCTTGTACCAGGATGGCGAGTGGCTTGGATCGTTCCGGGCACTAAACATGGAGGGTGACTTTCAAAATATTATGACCGTCACCTGCGAAGGTGAGCTGGCATTCTTGCTGGACAGTGTCCAGAGGCCGGCTGAATATCATAACACCCCGGTCGCTGAGTATTTCGGAATCCTGATTTCCAACCACAACTCCGATGTCGGTGAGGACAAGCAGTTCACGGTGGGTACTGTAAACGTCACTGACCCCAATGACAGCCTTTATCGCTACTCTTCCTATGAGTCGACCTGGTCGACCATTGAAGAGAAACTGCTTGACAGGCTGGGTGGCTATATCCGCACTCGTCGGGTGGACGGTGCTCGAGTCATAGACTATGTGACTGACTATGCCAATGTCAATCCGCAGGTTATCCGATTTGGCTCAAACATTCTTGATCTGACGCAAGCTATACGGGGCGAGGATATCGCAACCGTGCTTATCCCGCTCGGTGCGAAGAATGAAGAGACTGACGAGCGTCTCACCGTCGAAGCCGTTAATGACGGAAAGGACTATATCGAGGATGCTGATGCTGTTGCTCTATTTGGCCGCATCGTGAAAACCGTTGAGTTCGATGACGTGACCGTGGCCTCCAACCTGCTCTCCAAAGGTTATGAGCAGCTGGCCAGTCAGCAGCTTCCAACCGTGACCCTGACATTGAGCGCCATCGACCTGCATCTGGTGGACGTGTCAATCGAGCGCATCAAGGTTGGTGACTACATTAGAGTGATTTCTGAGCCACATGGTTTGGACGAATTCATGATCGTTCAGAAACTGGAGCTTGACCTGCAAAAGCCGGAAAACTCCAAGGTCACCCTTGGTACGACCAGGAAGACACTGAGCCAGACGGTCAATGAGGGGCAACGGGAGACCCTTGACGATATCCTTGGTACCCAGCAGTACCTTCGGGAGACCATTTCCTCTGTCAAGGTGGAGGTCCAGGACAACTATTCCGAAATCTCAAAAACGGCTGAAGAGATCAAGGCATCCGTTGCTGAGAATTACTTGTCCAAGACCGACATGGAGACCATTCAGCGGGATTTCCAGACCACTATCACGCAGAACAGCACGGAGATCCGCATGGACTTCACCGCTGTCACCAACGACATCGTCGACACCATCTCCTCCAATCAGAGCCTGCTGGAAGAGTACATCCGCTTTCGTGGAGCGCTGATTGAGCTGGGGCGTGTAGGCAATGCTTTCACGGCAGAGCTATCCAATGAGGAGCTGGCTTTCAAAGAGAACGGGCAAACCATTGCTTATATCTCCAATCAGAGCCTGGTCATTACGAATGCCGAGATAAGGAACAAGCTCTCCCTCGGCAATGAAGAGCGGGGCTGGTTTGACTTCATCCCCCGTACCACCGGCAATCTGTCCATTCAATGGAGAGACGCCGTAACGTAAAGGAGTGAGCGCCTTTTGGCTTCCAGCGGCACTTTTTCCGGGTCTATTCGTAGCGGTCACTACGCTTTGAGCATCAGCTGGACGCAGACCCCGAATGTTTCTGCGAATACGTCCACCATTCAGGTGAGCATCGCGCTCATCAACGACTGGTCTCTCCAGGTGAGCGGGCGTACAGATAATCGTATAACGATTGATGGGACTACGCAAACATTCTCTTCTCCGGGTGTGTATTCGACCGGTACCCATCAGTTCAACACTGTCAGCCAAGTGGTCAACCACAACAGCGATGGCACCAAAACGCTGACCATTACTGCAGTCTACTATATCCGAGCGACACTTAGTGGCACCTACTACGATTCCATCACAGCAACGGCGACGATTACTTTGGACACTATCCCTCGTGCATCCACAGTGACTGCGCCGAACGGTACCATTGGCACTGCGCTTACGCTGACAGTGAATCGGGCTTCGACCGCCTTCGTACACACGCTGACCTACTCGTTTGGAGCGAGAAGCGGGACGATAGCCAGCCGCACGACCTCTTCCTCCATTGCATGGACGCCCTTGATGAGCCTGTGCAATCAAATACCAAACTCCATATCCGGTACTTGCACCATTACCTGTACCACCTACAACGGCACCACGCAGATTGGAACGTCGACCAGCTATATTACGCTGACCGTCCCTTCCAGCGTGGTGCCGACCATTTCTGACCTGCTCGTAACGAGGGTAGACGGTGATGTGCCATCGGATTGGGGTGTATATGTGGCTACAAAGTCGAAGGCCACGGTAACCATACAAGGAGCTGCTGGCTCGTACGGATCCACCATCAGTTCCTACAGTATAACCGGAGGCGGCTTCTCAGGCTCCGAGAGCACCTTGACCACAGGTTTTCTGAACAGTTCCGGGACAATCACATTTCGGGCTCGGGTCACAGACTCCAGAGGCCGCTTCTCATCCTACGCCACAGTAACCATCACCGTACAAAGTTACAGTGCTCCGTCGTTTACAAGTTATGAGTCCGACCGTTGTACCAGCGGTGGGGTGCTTTCGGAGGACGGAACGTATGTTCGTGCGTTGAATCGTTTCCGATTTTCATCCTGCAGTGGCCACAATACGGTTACTACTCAAATCGAGTACAAGCGCTCTACGGAAAGCACGTGGACAACTGATTCAGGAGCCTTCAGCTCTAACGTGGCCTGCATCTTCGGAAGTGGTCAGATTTCCGCTGAATACTCCTATGATATCCGTTACACTCTGACTGATGCGTTTTCCTCTGTCAGCGTTCAGGATGTTGTGTCCACTGCAGCGGTGTTCATGGACTTCAAAGCAGGGGGAACGGGCATTGCTTTCGGCAAGGTAGCAGAGGACGATGGGATGGACGTAGATATGGACGCTCATTTCAGGCGGGATGTAGTCATGGACTCCGACCTGGATGTGGCGGGCATCACGCGTCTTAAAGATGACACCTACTTTTCAGAGCGAGCTATTTTTAACGGCGATGTGAATTTTTATGGGGCTGTATCTGGCTTCGCTAAATGCTATTACGGAACCTGTACGACGTCAGCCGCTACCTCTTCCAAAACCGTCACTTGTGAAAACTTCACCCGCACAGTCGGCTCCATTGTGACAATTTATATGTCCAATACGAATACCGCCACATCGCCGCGGCTCAACATCAATGGTACTGGCCTCACTTATTTGGCCTATGGAGGGATCCGAATCAGCGGGGCGTATCGATGGCTGGCACAAAGCATGGTGACAGTCATGTTCACAGGCACCTACTACGAAGTGCTGTCCATGGGTGCAACGTGGAATCCGACTGTAAACGGGGCGGCGTCTTATTCCTATCGAGAGGGTCACTTCGCCTACCAGGGCGGCTTGGTCACCCTCAGTTGGTGTGTTTCCGGCACCTTCTCCAGCTCTACTACAACCTCTACGGTTACCAGTATTAGCGGCCTGCCGTTTACCAATCACGGTCAAGGCGTGGCCTCGGGTGGAGGTGTGGCATACGGATGCTATATTGGCGGTACCTTCTTTGGCAACTGGTGCATCAGCAGCGGAGAGTCAGCTATCACAGGACGGTCTGCCAGCCTGAATACCAGCAACCATACGATCACACTCGGCTCCATGTACAATTATCCATCTATCACCTTTACCCTCGCTGGAACGATCCAGATGAGGGCACTTGATTAACATGAGGAGGAAAGAAAAATGTTGAAAGAAATCGTGGGATACTGTCAGCTCGGCTTTGCGGCCATCGGCGGCGCTCTCGGCTGGTTTGTTGGAGGTTTGGACGGTTTCCTCTATGCCCTGATTGCCTTTGTGGTCATCGACTACCTGACTGGTCTCCTGGCTGCTGGTGTCCAGAAGAAGCTCTCCAGCGAGGTGGGCTTCAAGGGCATTGCAAAGAAGATTGCCATCTTCCTGCTGGTGGGCATCGCCAACATTATTGACGTAGATGTCATTCAGAACGGAACGGCTCTGCGCACGGCGGTGTTTTTCTTCTACCTGTCCAACGAGGGACTGTCCATTTTGGAGAACGCTGGGAACATTGGTCTTCCCATCCCTGAAAAACTCAAAACCATGCTCTCGCAACTGAAGGACAAGGAGGATCCTGAGAAATGAATTTACACAGACTCTTACTCACAAAGAATGCCTGCTACATTGCAGGCGGCAGAATGAAGCCCAGGGGCATCATGGTACACTCCACAGGCGCAAACAACCCAACCCTACGCCGATATGTGGGTCCTGATGATGGCCTGCTGGGTGTCAACCAATACGGGAATCACTGGAACACCTATACACCAGGTGGGCAGAAGGTCTGTGTCCACGCCTTCATTGGTAAACTGAAAGATGGGAGTATCGCCACTTATCAAACACTGCCGTGGGACTACGTGGGGTGGCATTGTGGTGGTGCCGCCAATCAAACACATATCGGATTTGAAATTTGCGAGGACGGTCTGACCGATGCCTCGTATTTTTCTGCCGTTTATCAGGAGGCAGTTGAGCTTTGTGTGTATCTCTGCAAACTCTACGGCCTCACTGAGAAGGATGTCCTCTGCCACTGCGAAGGACATGATAGGGGGATCGCCAGCAATCACGGTGACGTGATGCACTGGTTTCCCAAGCACGGTAAGACTATGGACGATTTCCGGGCAGCGGTCAAGGCTGGGCTGGAGGAAAAGGAGGAGCCACAATTGGATAATACACCGAGCAGCTGGTCTCAAGAAGCAGTAAAATGGGCTACCAGCAATGAACTTCTGGAGGGTACCGGCACTGGGGATTTGAAGCTCCGCAGCCCTATCACCCGTGAGGAGTTCTGCGTGGTGCTCAAGCGCTACCATGACAAGACCCAGGCTGGTGACTTGAAGTAAGACAATAGGGGCAGGGACTATTCCTGCCCCTATTTTTTATACCAGCATAAATTCGCCCAAAAATCAGACCCCTGCGCACGATTGTTTTACTTGACTAATACCCCGTTTAGAGTGATGAATACAGTACCAAAAAGCCGAAAGAAGGGTAAAAATGCGAATCAAAATTATAAAAGCGAAACCCCCAGAAATTCATAAGCAACGTGTCGCAGCGTATGCCCGTGTCTCGACTGATTCACCCGACCAAGAGGGTTCTCTGGAAAGCCAGACGCAGTACTATAGCGAGTATCTGAGTCAAAATCCGGCATATGAATTCGTGGGTATTTATTCTGACAAAGGAATCACTGGCTACAAAGAGCAGCGGCCAGGCTTCCAGCAGATGATGCATGATGCTATGAATGGGTCCATCGATTTAATCTATGTGAAATCTATATCACGATTTGCACGAAACACCGAGGTCTTGCTCAAAGCAGTCCGAGCACTGAAGAGCAAAGGCGTCGGAGTCTTTTTTGAAGTACAGAATATCAACACCCTCTCTGGAGACGGGGAACTCATGATGACCATTCTGGCGGCTTTTGCGCAGGGCGAAAGCGACAACTACGCGGAATTAACGCGGATGCATTTCAAGCGGCTGTTCAGCCAAGGAAAGCCGACACGCTGTACAGCTGCTACCTTTGGTTACTCTGAGGACGAGTATGGCGGGCTGATTGTGAACGAGTCAGAAGCTCGCGTAGTACGGAAAATTTATGAGCTTGCCCTTAGAGGTGCTACGCTCAGTGGGATTGCAAATTGGATGAACAACAACAAAATACCGGCCATTAAGGGCGGCTTGTGGAATCCCACGGGAATTCGTCGCATTCTGCAGAATGTGACCTATCAGGGTGACCTGATGCTCCAAAAGTCTTACCTTGATACCAAACGTCACCGCCATCCAAACAAAGGTCAAGTGGAAAGCTGGTATGTCCAAGACAATCACCCCGCTATTATCTCCCGCGATGACTGGCAAAAGGTACAGACCATACTTGATAACCACGTGATTCCGTCCGCACAGCCCGTGGCATACGCAAAAAAGGATGAATTCGGTAATTACCTGCTGGCAGGCAAACTCTTCTGCCCATTATGTGGGGCGTCACTACAACACAAGTTCAGTAATTCCAGGACTTCAGAATTTTGGGCTTGCAGAACCAATTTAAAGAAAACCAAAGCCGCCTGCCCCGGAATCTATGTGCCTGCTCAGGTCGCAGAGGAGTGGGTCATTACAGAACCTACAACGGTGCTTGAATCAAAGGATGACTTTGGCATCCTGCATTTCACCCCAGTGCCAAAGCGGAATTATGAACGCCGGGTGGGGTGCCCATATACTAAGAAGGAGGCTTAACCATATGGCCAGAACCATTGTCCACATCCCCGCGCAGCCCAGAGCGGCGACTACGTCGGCTACACAGGTCACTCGATTGAGAACAGCCGCATACTGCCGGGTTTCCACGGAACAGGAAGAGCAGCTGAACAGCTACGAAGCGCAGGTTGACTACTATACAAATTACATCAAAAGCAACCCAAGATATGAATTCGCAGGCATCTATGCTGACCGGGGCATCACTGGAACCAACACCAAGCGTCGTGAAGAATTCAACCGTATGATTGCTGATTGCGAGGCTGGGAAGATTGATTTCGTCATTGCAAAGTCGGTATCACGTTTTGCCCGCAATACCGAAGATTGTCTTTTCTATACTCGCAAGCTGAAAGACCTCGGTATCGGCATCTACTTTGAGAAAGAAAATATTAATACCCTTGATGGCGGCGGTGAACTGCTGCTTACAATTCTTTCTTCACTTGCCCAGGAGGAGAGCCGCAACATTTCGGAAAACTGCAAATGGGGCATCCGTAAGAAATTCCATGACGGTAAGCTGCACCTCAATGCTGACCGCTTCCTTGGGTATGATAAAGACGAGAAAGGTAAGCTGGTAATAAACGAGGACCAGGCCGCGATTGTCCGCAGGGTATTCTATGAGTATATCTGGGAAGGACTCAACCCGGATGCCATAGCCAGAAGGCTCCAAGCCGAGAGGATCCCTGGCTGTATGGGCAAGCCACGCTGGTCGGTGAGCACAATTCAGGCCATGCTGCGCAATGAGAAATACATGGGCGATGCTCTTCTGCAGAAAACCTATACCGCTGACTTCCTAAACAAAAAATCGGTCAAAAATCACGGCGAGGTGGAACAGGTAAGGGTCAAGGGCGACCACGAGGCTATCATCGAGCCAGAAATCTGGGATGCAGTCCAGCTGGAGCTTCAAAGACGGCATCGGTACACAGAGGAGCACAACATTCGCTTCCGTGGCAGAAATTCTGACGCACAGCCTTTCTCCTGTAAGGTGATATGCGGGGTTTGCGGAAACCCGTTCTGGCGGCGCACATGGTATCGAGAGAATAAAACAATCAAAGTTTGGCAGTGCGGGCAGCGCTATCAGGAAAAGGGCGTCGTGACCTGCGTCAGCGAGAATCTCAAAGAAGAAACGCTGTACAACGCCTTTGTCGTTGCGTGGAACGCCATCGTCGACAATCGGAAGGAGCTGCTCCCTGAATGGGAAGAGACCATGCAAAAAGGCAATGCGCTGGAGAGACTCCGCGCCCAGCAGATGATGGAACTAACAGATCGTCCAAAGCTGTTTTCTATCGACCTTTCACTGGTCGGGAAGTGCCTGGACTTTGTTGAGGTAAATAACGGAGGCGTGCTGAATTTTCATTTCCTCGATGGGTCACAAATATGCGTTGAAACGAATGTCGAATAGTATGGCGATAAAAAAGGTTGTGTGCTAAAATGGGACAAAGGAGGGTGGTACTTCGCCAGCCACCCTCCTTTAGTCAGGAATTCTAATGAATTTGAGGTGGTTTATGAGTGGGTTTTCTTGATTCTCTGTTCAAGCGAGAAAAAGGGGCAGCGGACGCAAATCGTGCCATTGCCTTCATTGATTACGAACATCGGTTTTATTCCTATCGAAATCTATTCCACATGATACCTGACCCTGTCTCTTGGCGAAAAGAGCTGGAAAAGAAGTACACACTTGAAGACGTGATGGTCTTTGCAGATTTCTCTACACGGCCTATCGCAGACAGCCTTAATAGCGTCCGTGCTATGACCAACACCGTTATCTCTACGCAACAGTCTTCCCCATACCGTAAGAAAGACATGACCGATTTCATTATGCTTGACTATATTTATCAGGTATCAGCCGAGCGCGACAATGTTGGCACCTACATACTATTCACGGGAGACGGTCATTTCCAGTCGGTCGTGAAGTACTTAACTCAGAAGATGGACAAGCGGGTAATCGTCTACGGGGTCACCAACGCAACCAGTAACCGACTGAAGGACATTGCTACAGAGGTTTATGAGATACCGACTTCTGATTCAGTTATAAAATCCTGCTACAGCATGATCGTTGATAACCTTGCATATGTCTCCACCAGGAACGATATTATTCCGTCCTTCAATGGTACGGTGGCTGCTGTAGCGAGGCGCAACGGGGTTGAAGAGCCAGAAGTGGCCGCTGCCCTTCAAGAGATGCTGGACAAGGGCTTGGTGGTTAGAAAGGATCGCCGGGTAGATTTCAATCGGACCGTCAAGGTCATCACCGCCAACTGGGAAGCGCTGATTGCCGAGGGACTATGGGATCCAAGCAACGGATAGGGCACGTACTGGTCAACGGCCTGTGAGCTTTGCAAAGAACCCCCTACCATGCTTGCTATGAAGCCGCATATCCCCGCCGCGTATCAGTGCGTAGATTTCCGCTCGAGCAGCTCGCTCTTTTTTCGCAGCTCTGCAGTTGGGGCACCTTTTAGGTGCCTGCCATCCGTTGGCATCGAAGTGCTCTTGCTGTGTTACTGTGAAGATGAATTTTCTAAAACAATCCTGGCAAACTAAAATCTTGTTTTCTCTCATGGCTTTGGCCTCCTTTAAGTTTTCGTATATAACCGCAAGGGGGGTACCCTCGTCTATATCCGCAAGGGTGCAACCTCCTACAAGAAAAGGCCGCTGATGGGCATGACGCTCACCAGCGGCCTTTTTACTTATTTTACTTACTCGTTATAATCCTCCATTTCATCGTCGCTGTCGGTATCGGCTTTTTTACGGCTTCCCCGCATCCAGATGACAGAGTCCTTCAGGTCGTAAATGACCGCTTTGTCCTGAGAGCTATACACCCCGAGGACTGAGTGGCGCTGTCCATCATTCAGTTCCGGCATCAATTCGTGGAGGGTGGCCATTAAAGCCTCATTCTGGACAAGGGTAGATTTCTGCCCCTGTTCCTCACGGGGCTTGGAGAAGCGCGTGGACTGACCATCCTTTTCCCGGCAGATCTGGATGGCGAGCTTTTTGTCACGAGCGTTAACCAGGAAATGGACATACGGGCTGTACTCCAGAGCCTCAATCACGTGGCGGGAAAAGCGGAGCCGCTTGGGTTCGATGATCATCTGCATCGGGCCGACTTTCTTGCGAATCTCAATAACGGTAAAATCCTTAAGCATTTTCAGTTACTCCTTCTCGTGTGGTGTTGGTTTTGAGCTTGGTTACGATTGCCGAGATGCTGTCCAATGGCCAGTCAGGATTGAAAACGCACCATCCCTTGAAGTTGCCGCCCTTTATGGTCTTGATTCGGATTTTGCTCAACGGCTTGCTGGTCTTTCCGCTGTGACGCCTACGTCGCTTGCCAGAGGACAAGCACTGCTGCACCTCCAGCCATACCTCTCGGCTTACAATGGCAGGATGGTGGTCACTCAGTCTATATTGCCGCACTTGTCCTCTGTTCTTGACAACGCGGTGAGTGAGGCAGTTTGGGGTGTAGGTCTTTTGCATGAGAACATCTCCGCAGTATTTTTCATTGCGAAGAATGTTGTAAACGCTGCCCACCGGCCAAACATCCAACCCTTTCACGGTTGGGATGCCCTCTTTGGTCAGATGAGCAGCGATTTCTTTGACGGTCCATCCGTCGAGGTATTTCTCATAAATGAAAGACACGACCTCAGCTTCGTCAGGGACGATGACCATGTTGCCGTATTCGTCCGTTGTGTAGCCGAGGAGTACCCACGTTGGAATCATGGGGATTCCGTTGGAGAAGCGGTGCCTGTACGACCATTTGATAGCTTCAGACTTGTTCTCGGACTCGCCCTGGGCAACGCTGCTCAGTAGCGCAAGAACGGCCTCCTGCTTTGCATCGAGCGTGTTCAGGCTCTCGCCCTCAAAGTAGACAGCGACAGGTGGGTCAAGATCCTTCAGCAAGCGGACATAGTAAAGGCAGTCCAGAGTATTCCTCGCAAATCGTCGGATGTCCTTAGTAATGACCATGTCGATTTTCCCGGCTTTGCAATCGGCAATCATGCGCTGGAAGTCCTTTCTCTTTGCCGCATTCGTTCCAGACAGCCCTTCATCAGCGTAGATGTCCACCAGCTCCCATTCTGGATTGGCGGCAACGAGCTTCTGAAAATGGTCCACCTGATACTCATAGCTGGTGGTCTGCGCGTCCTGGTCGGTGCTGACACGGCAGTAGGCGGCGACCCGTATGGTTTTTACCTGCTCGGGCTCAAGCTCCGATCTTGCAGGGATAATCTCGACTGTAACACCGGCGCGTAAATTCTTGTCGATCTTCTGCCGTTTGGCCTCCCTTCGCTTTTCGGTCACAGACCCGCTCCATTTGGCTTTCTGCTCATTTTTCCCTTTCATAGTATCACCGTCCTCTCCCGCAGCCGACTAAGCTACGTAGGGGCGCGAAATCGCGCAATCCTATTATAGCGGCTTGTCTTTTCAGTAGGACAGTGCGATATTACCTCTGAACGGGAAAAAGTCAAGTATTACCGCCGAGGCATACTTGGACAGTTGAAAAACGACTGGCAAGGGAGTAATATGGGATTATGAAACAAAACCAGCCCCTTCAACTTTGGTAGTAATTGACGAGGAATTGCGCCTTACAGTCCTTGCTATTATTTTGACTTTATGGCATACTCAACATAAAAGGAGGGCGCAGAAAATGGAAATTTCACGTTGCAAGGTTGCGGTTTATATGCGCGTTGCTACAGAAGAACAAATCGACAGCCCATGCGACACCGTATATCGGGCAGAGCCTGCCCTCGTAACGGATTGCAAGAAACCCCTTGTTCAGCAAAATCAGGATAGGCTATAATCAAAGGCTCATAGATTCCGGGAGTGTGGTAACATGGATGCATTAGTACCAGCATTTGAAGAAAGTCTCTTGAGTCCCATCACTGACTTATCCCTGGACATCGGCGAATTGGGAATCGACTCGTTGATGGATACAGGTTTGCTTCAGGAGATACCCATTCTTAAAACAATTTACTCAGCAGCGCAATTTGCTCAAAACGTATATGACCGAAATCTGATGAGACAAACGGCTACGTTCCTTTATGAATTCAACACAAACCGCATCTCGGAGGAAAAGCTGAATAGGTACAGAGCCAAACTTTCTCAAAACCCCGCACGAAGAGAGGCCGAATTAAGCCGAGTACTGGTACTACTGAACAAGAATATAGATTTAAAGAAGTCTCAACTTGAAGCAAGGTTTTTTGCGGCTTACGTCGATGGTGCGTTAACGTGGGACGAATTTTGTGAAATGTGTGACATTACTGACAGGCTGTTTATTAACGACCTAATATTACTGAAGGAAGCCTACAACAACGGTGGTGTCAAAGACGGTATGCCCCTTTCCTATCGTCACGAGCGGCTTATTTCGTTGGGGCTGTTGACTAACGAAGCAAGACTGTCTGGTGATGTGGTAATGCATAATCTTGATGCAGCGGAGCCAGAAACACTTATTGCTATTACGGAGATAGGGCAAAAATATTGTTACTATGCATTTCTTAACCCGGCGCTTTCTAACGAATAATCGAGTGCCAACGTTATCGTCAGACAGGGGGACACCTACACTCCCTTTACACCCATTTGCGCTCCCGTATTGAACACCACCGTCAGTCGGGCGTGCTCTTTCTCGACGAGCTGCCGGAGTTTTCGCCCGCCGTGCTCGAGACGATGCGCCAGCCGCTCGAGGACGGCAGCATCACCATCTCGCGCGCGACCGGCTCCGTGACGTATCCGAGCCGCTTCATGCTCGTGTGCGCCATGAACCCCTGCAAGTGCGGCTGGTATGGGCATCCTTCTGGCCGCTGCCGCTGCTCGCCGCGCGACGTGCGCCGTTACCATGCGCGCGTGTCCGGCCCGCTGCTCGACCGCATCGACATCATCGTCGAGGTCCCGGCGCTGGAGTTCGACGAGCTCACCGAGCCGTCGGCCGGGGAGCCGTCGCGCGCCATCCGCGCGCGCGTCAACGCCGCCCGCGCCGTGCAGCGCGCCCGCTACGGGGACGACACCACCACGACGAACGCCCACATGGGCCCGCGTGCGCTCGCGGAGTTCTGCGCGCTCTCGCCCGAGTGCGAGCAGCTCATGCACCAGGCGTTTGACAGCATGGCCCTCACCGCCCGCAGCTATGACCGCATCCTGCGCGTCGCGCGCACGATCGCCGACCTCGACGGCAGCGAGAAGATCGAGGCGCATCATCTGGCCGAGGCCATCCAGTACCGCACGTATGACTTTTCCGTCGCCGAGCCGTGAGCCCGGCCCGACAGAAGGGAGCTTCCTCATGTACAACAATAACTACAACTACAACCCCAACTGGTATCAGCCGCCCGGCCCGCAGCCCGGCAAGCATGAGGCTACCGTCGCCATGGTGCTCGGCATCGTCTCGTGCGCGCTGCTTATCTTCGGCTACACGGCGCTCGGCTCGATCGTCACGGGCATCATCGGCCTGATCTATGCCTCCCGCGCCAAGAGCCTCGGCTTCAACGGCACGCCGCGCACCGTCGGCTATGTCTGCTCGCTCATCGGGCTCATTCTCGGCGTGCTCGTGTGCCTGCTGCTCGTGTGGCTCGGCGCATGGTCGATCGGCATGTTCATCACGCTCATCGAGCGCTGCCTGTGATATCCTGAAAGAAAAGGAACGAACGATTTATGAAGGATCTGCTGCTCTGTAAGCCCGGAGAAATTTTTCTCAAGGGCCTCAACAAGCACTATTTTGAAGAGAGGCTGGTCGCAAACGTCAAGCGCCGGCTCAAACCCATCGGCCACTTCCGCGTGACGTATCTGCAGTCGGCGCTGTACATCGAGGCCGCCGACGACGCGGCTGACCTCGACGCGGCGTATGACGCCGTGCGCAAGGTGTTCGGCATTGCAACGATCACGCGCGCGGCCGCCTGCGAGAAGGACAAGGACGCCATCACGGCGCTTGCCAAGTCGTACCTGCACGACGCGATGACGGCGGCGCACAGCTTCAAGGTGGAGACCAAGCGCTCGGACAAGCGCTTTCCCATGACGAGCATCGAGCTGTCGCAGTATGTCGGCGGCGAGCTCGCCGAGGCGTTTCCCGATACGGTCGTCGACGTGCACGACCCGGAGCTGACCGTGCGCCTTGAGGTGCGCGAGCAGGCGGCGTATGTCCACGCACAGGCCGTCGAGGCGGCGGGCGGCATGCCCGTCGGCTGCAACGGCGCGGCCGTGACGCTGCTGTCCGGCGGCATCGACAGCCCCGTGTCCTCGTACATGATCGCAAAGCGCGGCGTGCGCCTCGTCCCCGTGCACTTTTTCTCCTTCCCGTACACGTCGGAGCTCGCCAAGGAGAAGGTCCTCTCGCTGGCTAAAGAGCTCACGGCCTATACCGGCCGCATGACGCTGCAGATCGTGCCCTTCACGCACATCCAGGAGGAGATCCGCCGCGCCTGCCCGGAGGAATACTTCACGCTCATCATGCGTCGGTTCATGATGCGCATCGCCGAGGACATCGCCGCGCACAACGAGTGCAAGGCCATCGTCACCGGCGAAAATCTCGGCCAGGTCGCCAGCCAGACCATGGAGGCCATGGCCTGCACGCAGGACGTGACGCACCTGCCTGTGCTCCAGCCGCTCATCGGCATGGACAAGCGCGATATCGTGAAGATCGCGCGCGAGATCGGCACATTTGACACATCCATCCTCCCGTATGAGGATTGCTGCACAGTCTTCACCCCGCGCCACCCCAAGACCCGCCCGACCGTGGCGGAGGTCGCGGAGGCGGAGTCCGCGCTTGATATTGACGCGCTCGTGCGCGAGGCAGTGGACGGAATTGAAAGGATCCGGATCGATTTATGAATGCAGAACTCATTGCCGTCGGCACCGAACTGCTCCTCGGCGATACCATCAATACCGACGCGGCCGCGGTCGCGCGCCTGCTCTCGGAGCTGGGCATCAACGTCTACTGGCAGACCGTCGTCGGCGATAACCGCGCGCGGCTCGAGCAGGCGGTGCAGCTTGCCCGCACGCGCGCCGACCTCATCATCACGACCGGCGGTCTCGGCCCGACGTGCGACGACCTGACCAAGGAGGTCGTGGCCGGCGCGTTCGGCATCCCGCTCGAGCTCAACAAGGCCGAGGAGGAGCGCCTGCGCGGCCTGTACCGCGAGCGCCACACCTACATGACCGAGAACCACCTGCAGCAGGTCATGCTGCCGCGCGGCTGCACCGTGCTGCAAAACGACTGGGGCACAGCCCCGGCCTGCGCGTTTGAGGCCGACGGCTGTCTCGTCATCATGCTGCCCGGCCCGCCGCTGGAGTGTGAGCCGCTGCTGCGCTACCGCGTGCGCCCGCTGCTCGCCGCGCGCGGGGACGGCATCATTGTCTCGCACAGCGTCAAGATCTTCGGCATCGGCGAGGGCACGATGGAGTACCAGCTGCGCGATCTCATGAACGAGATGCAAAATCCGACGCTCGCGCCCTATGCCAAGGAGGGCGAGTGCCTCGTGCGCGTCACGGCCAAGGCCGCCACGGAGGCCGAGGCCGAGACCATGATCGCCCCGTGCCTCGCGCGCGTGCAGCGCGAGCTCGGCGCTTTTGCCTACGGCGTCGACACGCCGAATATCGAGACGTGCGCGGCTGAGCTCCTGCTCGCGCAGCACAAGACCATTGCCGTGGCCGACAGCTGCACCGGCGGCCTGCTCGGCGACCTGCTCACGAATGTGCCGGGTGCGTCGGCCGTGTTTGCCGGCGGCATCATCGCCTATAACGACGAGACCAAGACCCGCCTGCTGGATGTCGACCCCGCGCTCATCGCGCGCTGCGGCGCCGTCAGCCCCGAGGTCGCGGCCGCGATGGCCGAGCATGTGCGCGCCGCTTTCGGCACGGACCTCGGCCTGAGCATCACGGGCCTTGCCGGCCCGGACGGCGACGGTGTGCACACCGTCGGCACGCTCTTCGTGGCCCTCGCCACGCCGGACGGCACGTTCCACCGCACGCTGCACAAGGACAAGTGGGGGCGCGTGCGCATCAAGCACGCGGCGGCCAACCACGCCTTCGACATGCTGCGGCGCTACCTCACCGGCCTGCCGGTGGAGATGGAGGAAAACCGCTGATGCGATCATCTGCTTTTTTCTGCGTCCGGGGCAGCTGTCCCGGCCGCGCTGGGACCCATGCATGATTTGAGAAACCGGAGAATGCCTATGAACATCACCGTAGCCGGTGTGGGCTATGTCGGCCTGGCGCAGGCGGTGCTGCTCGCGCAGCACAACGCCGTCACCG
>OLJB01000594.1_pt1 | contig 21541 bp, 33 predicted proteins | sample 1601391 | NCBI WGS metagenome assembly OLJB01 (sample SAMN01915215, study PRJEB22387) | human gut metagenome | isolation source: stool | host: Homo sapiens | place: USA | reverse complement strand
AGTTTAAAATAATATTTTTTCTCCTAAGCATTATAATATTCTCCTCTCTAAAATATTCTATTAAAATCTAATAATATTATATACACAACTAAAGCATATATCAATATAATTCTTATAAAAGTTAATATTTTAAAATGATTAAATATATAATAATCTTTAAGCAAAAAAAATAATTAGGCTAAATAACCTAATCATTTATTACTATAAACTATATTATATTTTATAGTCTTGCTACTGCTATATAACCTAATAAGTCCATATCCTCAATAATACGAACTGTATCCTCACCTAAAACCTCAATAATATAATTAACTGGAGTATTGCTAATTATCTTAACACCTCGTAAATTTTCAAAAAGCCTCTTCACTGCATATAAATGCTGAGAAGAAGTAGAATCATCAAATATTATTTTAAATTTCATATTTTCTCCTTACTATATCTTTTTCAGACTTCTACTGAATCTCTCTGTTAATGACAGAGCGCTCTACAAACTACCCCTACTATAGTCAAGAATTAATTTGATATATGACTATTCATTAATTTTCAACACATCGTCATGTGTCTACTAGTTAAGACCTATCATACTTAAGCTAAAAAGAATGCCCTCTATGGGAGTCGAACCCATACTCCGAAGAACTAGAACCTAAATCTAGCGTGTCTGCCAATTCCACCAAAAGGGCTAATATTCGCATCGTACTGACTTCTTAAAGTACCGCACGATACGAATTAATACATTTCTCTGCGATGCAGGTGGTGCGTTAATACTCACGAACTTCAGTAATAAAACTGACGAGATACTCTTCTCCACTACACCTCTCGATTACATTATATCGAAATGTACAAATGTTTTCTGTAATCATAAGCCTTATCTTAAAGGTTACTAAGCCTGAATATTACTTTTCGAGGTTACGTACCTCTCTACGAAGTTTTCTTACTACTCCTCCACATTTAATATCCTTTGGATTTGTTTCTAAAGAAGCAAGTCTGTTTCTTTTAATTGCTAAGATATTCTCCTTAGTCATGTTTATTACCTTCCTTTCATAAAATAAATGCACCTGATGGGAGTTGAACCCATACTCTCTCGAACAAGATTTTGAGTCTTGCGTGTCTGCCTATTCCACCACAAGTGCCTAATGGAGGTGTCTCAAGGGGTACAACTACCCCTTCAGACTATGTGCGTTGCAGAAGAACTCCTGCAAATCGGAATGACACGATTTGAACGTGCAACTTCTTGCTCCCAAAGCAAGCGGTCTACCAAGTTGACCTACATTCCGATAAAATAACTAGGATATATGTACACTTACCTAGATAGCTATTTGGTATACTACTACTTGTATACATAAACTTTCAAATCTAAACTTTTACTCATTTACTTAACAAGACCGTCTGCTTACGTACAGACTATATACGAGTGGAGAGGTTATCCATTTATCGCCACCACTATCGGTTATATTCTCCGATATTCATCTCAAATGAGATAGGAATCGCAAATCTTGTAACCTTTAATACTTATACTGGCTGTGATACCAATATAAGTCAACAGCTATTTCTCATCACTGAGGTTACCATCCTAAGATGCTTGTTTTCTGTTAGGTCTTGTCTTCTGAATCCTGTTCTCTGCATCTCAAACCTAACCGTGTGTCATTAGCTTAACGTACCCCAATTTCTGAATACAACACCGCCACTATTCACTAACGCTATTTGAACTCGACTGTATCATCAACAGCATAGCTATAATACTGATAAATACTATAGCACTAAACTCATTCTTGTACTTTGAACTTTGTTTAGCGAGAGCCGATAGTCGGACTCGAACCAACAACCTATTGCTTACAAGGCAATCGCACTACCATTGTGCTATATCGGCAAATCTCTTAAATATATTACAATCGTATAGAGGTCTTATTTGCACATTTTCCTCTCCGCTTTGACGATACTCAAATATGAGTTATATCTAAGAATGCACCTAATCGGACTCGAACCGATACTCCATAAACTGGAATGAGATTTTAAGTCTCACGTGTCTGCCCATTCCACCACAGGTGCGTATAATAAGTCTTTCACTAAGTCGGCTTTCCATCTTAATCTTCAAATACAAATATGTCATAAACATATCAATAGACTTATACTGAATTTCAGAATCTGTTACTTAGGTTAGCCTGTGCTTTTATCTACCCCTAGTTCATTAGGTCTAAGTAGGCTAGTTTGTCATCCTAGTGACTTAAATATCTGTGTTCGCCCTTCAGTAGCAATCTATCTAAGCAGTGCGACCTACTTAGAAGAAAGTTCGCATCTACATCGGGGTAAGCTCTCACAGTAGGACTCGAACCTACGACATTCTGATTAACGGTCAGACGCTCTACCAACTGGGCTATGTGAGAATAAAATAAGTAATAAAACGAGTAGAATCGAACTGCTTATATATCTTATACGTAATCAACTTCAAGGGAGAATCGAGCTCCTCAACTCTATCAAATAGAGCAACTCCAAAGTACTTTATCACTTATTAGCTGGCTAGGTGGGGCTCGAACCCACAACAACTCGGTTAACAGCCGAGTGCTCTACCATTGAGCTACAAGCCAATAAAAGCTGACTTTATATTATGTGAATGGTCTAAATCTATCCATCGTTCTTAGAGCGAGGTTTATTATCCTATCTCATGGAGTGTTCCTGTTCTACACTTATAAAGTCTTAAACTGAGATGAAAATTACTTATTAAAAAGCATAGACTCCAGAAAACTATGCTATCCGCTAATGGAACGGTCTTCCACAATAAATTAACATCTATTCGGTATTTAATCCCAAGTTAGACTCCGAAAAACTAGCGATTCCGTTAATGAAACGGTCTTCAGTTATTTATTGCTTCTATCCAACATCACCGTTGGTCTGGTGTTTTAGTGAGTGTGATGGGGTTCGAACCCACGACAACTTGATTAAAAGTCAAGTGCTCTTCCTACTGAGCTACACACTCATATATGCTCTGCACTTGCTCGAATACAGAGCATATCATCAATAAACAATTTTTAAGAGGTGTCCTTCAAGAACAAATATATAATACCATGTATATTTTAATTTGTCAATACTTTTTTGAAAAAAGTTTAAAGAAAATTCAATAGAATTTTTACAAATTAAAAGGTATAGTTAATAAAGCCACTAAAGTTGTGACTTAGGTCTTTAACGATATCAAGCTACCCCAATATCATCTGACCTAGCACAATAAAAAACCTACCTGATTTCTCAGATAGGTTCTATACGAAACAATCTTAAATTCAATCAGTCAGATGATACAATATTCAAATAACGCAAACTAAGCAATTTGGTTTGAGAACTAAATTGCTTGTAGGTAATGTGTTATTCAAATTTGTCATCTTAACAACTGCTTGCATTAGATTTATCTTCCTTTCAATTTATTTTATTTATTATACCACAATTCTTATAAAATGTCAATACAATATTATAGAATCACTAGGTAAACTTCTCACAAATCTTGATGCGTTAGTTTTAGTATTTACAACAAAGAAATCTGAAGTCAAAGGTACATACAATGAGTTAGCCTTTGCAAAAACTGAAACAGCACTTTGAGTAATACCAGCTTGTTGTAATTGCTCCTTAAGATAAGAATCCACAAAAATCAAAGAACTATTTTGTATTATATAATATCTCTGTAAATCTTTTTGTAAATACTTTGAACCTATTATATTTAGTAAATGATATTCACTTAAAGTTTTAACAAGTCCACCACAATTTGCAAATCTATAATTATCTAAATAGCCACCTTGCTCATCATATTCCATCAAAGTCCATAAATTCTGTCTAAAATCGAAACCAATATAATAAGTACAATCAGGCTTCAAATAAAACGAATAATCTGATGGTTTTAACATATGGCTTAAATAAAAACTGATTTTATCTCTATCAGCTATCATCACAGCACCATTGACTACCCCATTTATTTTGTGTTTTTTGCTTAATTGCAGTATGTATTTTTCAGTATACCACTTAGCTGAAGCATCAGCTGTATTTACAAGTAACCATCTACCTACACTGTAATCTGCTATGTATCTCATTTTAGCTAAAAAACTCCTTCCATAATTTTAAACCTTTAGACTTAATTCTCGATATATTTGCCTGAGAAGTACCTAGTAGTTCTGCTAATTCCGATTGAGAATAGTTTATATCGCCAGTTTCTAAATAAGCCTTAAACATAAAGTTTATACATTTATAAGTACTGTCACAAACTCTAGGCTTAATATAATCTAAATACATATTTAAATCATACTCTAATGTACTGTTTGAAAAATCCTCTTTAGAGTCTTGAATTAACTCATATAAAGATGAGGTACTATCATCCTTACCTTTTACATCTATATCCAAACTTGTTACTCTAGGTATCTCCAAATCAGTAAAACCTAAACTATCAAGCACTAAACTCAAATCTTCACTATTTTCCAAATCTAATCCGTTATTATATGCAACCATGTTTAACTTAGAAATTCTATCTTTAACAGCTCTACCTATTTTTAAGCCATTAAAATCATCTCCACATTCTCTATCGTCTTATACCATTATAAATATAATTAGCTGCAAAAGTAGAGAATGCAAAACCTTTAGATGCATCAAATCTCTGTGCTGCTAAAATTAGCCAATAACAACCTTCCTGATAATACTCTTCATAAACATCTTTAGGTAATTTTCCAAACTTATGTACTATAAAATGAACTAATCTTAAATTATCCTTCACTAGATTATTTTCCACAATAAATGCCTCTCAAAATATAATTACTTTATAATATAACACATACTATAAAGTAAATTATAAAAAGAGTCAAGTGAATCCTAAAGATTACACTTGACTCTAACAAAACTACTTCTTAGCATTATATGCACTATCTAATGCACTAGTCATTTCATTTGTATAGTTTCGACTATATATTGTATCAATTAAACCCTTACCTTTTTCATAAAGTTGCTCTAGCCTATCAGATGCTCCTGAAATAGACATATCGAGATTATTTATACTATCAATTACTTTCTGAACATCTTCTCCAATAACCCTATCATTTCGATAATCAGCAACTGTATAACCATCAGAAAGAACTTCATTATCATCTCTACCCTCTAAATAAGAGTAATACCCCTGAGATGCTTCTTTCTTCTTATCACTATCTTTATAAGACTCATCATCCTCATTTCGCTCAAACTCTTTAGCTTCAAGTCCATCTGTAACACTTAGCATACTATCTTTCCAAATCTGACCGGGATATGTTGCACCATAAAGATTACTCAAAGTCTTAGGTTGGTCATAACCTACCCAAACTGATATAGTATAATAAGGTGTTGCACCACATAACCAACCATCTTTACTATCGTTTGTTGTACCTGTCTTAGCAAAAGCTTGAATATCTGAAGAACTACCCCATTTTAATTTTGATGCTGTTCCTCTAGTTAATACACCTTCAAGAATGTCTACCATGTCATCTGCTGCTTTATCAGTATAAATCTCTTTTGACTCATACTCTTCATAAATCTCTTTACCCTTATTATTCTTAATAGAACTAATACAAGTAGGCTCTCTAAAATCACCATGATTAGCTAAAGTAGCATAAGCACTAGCCATTTCTACAGTAGTTGCTCCATAAGTTAAACCTCCAAGAGCAGAACTATCGTAATAATCATCTTTACAAATATTTGAAAACTGCATAGCTGTTATAAATTCCATACCATACTTAGGTGTAATCTTATCAAATACTTGCCAAGCTACTCCATTTTTTGAATTTTCTACAGCACTTCGTAATGTCATTGATGTACCACCTAACTTTTGTGCATCAACACCAGTCTTTTTAGCTGTAGTTACATCTATATTATGAACTATTGTATCTGGTGTATAGTTATATTCACTCATCATAGCAGGTGTATAAACTGCAATAGGTTTAAATGTACTACCTGGCTGACGATAACTTTGATAAGCTCTATTGAAACTATAAGTCTGTGATTCCATCTCTTGGCTTCTACCACCAACTACCCCTATTACTTTCCCAGTTGTGTTATCTATACAAGTAATTGCACCTTGTAACTCATATATACCAGTTTCTGCATTAACTGAATCATCAAAAGCTAAATGCTCATCAAGCACAGCTTGTAAGTTATTGCAAATCTCTGTATTTAATGTAGTGTATACTTTATAGCCACCTGTATATAACTTATGTCGCATCTCTGCATAGACTTCATTGTAATTAGTATGATAATCATTATAAGAATCATCATCTTTAAACTCATACTTAAAATTGAAGCCATCAAGCTTCATTAAATACTTGATGGCACAATCAACTGCAAAAGTTGTTTCATAGTTATTAAAGGCTTGTGTAGGTCTTTCAATGGTTATTGGTTCTGCTTTAGCTTTTACCATCTCAGCCTGTGATATATAACCACATTCACACATATCCTCTAATATCTTATCTCTGCGTTCTAAAGCATTATCTGGATTCTTGTATGGGTCATAATAACTAGGTCGATTAGGTATTGCACATAAATAAGCAATTTGTGAAAGACTTAAATCTTTTACATCTTTATTGAAATATGCCTTAGATGCTCCTGCTAAACCATATATTCCATTGGCATAACAAACATCATTGATATAAAATTCCATAATTTCTCGTTTTGAAAACTGTTTCGTAATAGCTCGTGAGATAAGTATCTCCTTAGCCTTACGTTCAATACTTCTTTCGCTAGTAAGATATGTATTTTTTACTAACTGCTGAGTAATTGTTGAAGCACCACGTGCATCATCTCCAGACTTTATAGAACTTAACAATGCTGAAGCAATACCTTTAATATCATAACCCGGATTAGCCCAAAAAGACCTATCTTCAACTGCCACAAAAGCATCTATAGCATACTGTGGTATCTGATTATATGCTAAGTAAGACGTATCTGCATCCTCTTTAACTGTTGCTAACAACTCTCCATCTGCACCAAAAATCTGGCTAGACTCATTTATATTAAAGTCATCTTTGTTGATAGATGTAGCAACTCGTTCAGCATATTTATTCCATTCATCAAAAGTTGGATAAACTTTAAAGAATAAAACTACAGCTGCAATACCACCTAAAACTACCCCTGTTACTATTAAATTTCGTAAAAATACAAGAGCTACACGAATAATCTCAAGTGTAATTGCGAAAAATACCTCCATACCATATAGAAATCCATTTGGTCTAGGACTTTGATGAATAACCTTATAATATAATCTATGCCTTTTCTTTTGTTGTCTCCAACTTAGCTTATTTTTATCCTTCTTTGACTTCTTTTCTTTGCTCATCTACTCAAACCTCTCCTTTAAAAACAAAAGTTTATAACCATTATATATTATATTTAAATAGAAGTCAAAAATAGCACCATCTTAAATAGATGATGCTAAAATATTATGTTATAACTAATACTGAGTTAAAAGCAATATGGTCTACCCCAATTTTACTTCCACAATATTTACATTGTCTAGCATCTCTAACATTAACAAATCGTATATTTCGGTTCTTAGAATTATTTACTAAATTTTTCAATCGCTCTAAATTTCTTGGTAATTTTTGCATAATATGTCTCCTTAATGAAAAGGGAAGTAACTTATGCTACTTCCCTAATGTTGGTGACCATCGCACAACCAACTGGCTTTGCATATTCTCTTAGTCTCGTATAGTCATTACGCTTAACTAATACCTTTTACTCTGCACTACCGTTTTATTGACTATTTTTAGCGATGATTTTTATGCATTAACAGCATCTTTCAATGCTTTTCCTGCCTTAAACTTAACAGACCTGCTTGCTGGAATAGTAATCTTTTCCTTTGTCTTTGGATTAACACCATTTCTCTCGGCTCTCTGAGATACTTCAAAAGTACCAAAGCCGACAAGCTGTACCTTATCACCCTTAGAAAGTGCATCAGAAACTACCCCTTCTTTGATTTCCTTGCAATCAAAACTAATGTTATTATTAGGTATTATATAATTTTTAATGCATAATGCAGTTTTCTGAGTAGCTTTTATAAAAACTCTACCATATACATTACCTAACTCATCAGTTACATTTAATAACTCTGCATAAAAAGAATCCCAATACTCAGGTTCTTCGCCACATCGATAAACTTTTTGCTTGGTTTCATTTACTAATCTTCCACTAAAAGTTCCAAAATATCTCATGTATTTCATTCTCCTTCTTTATAGGTAAAAATACAAATAACACTGAGTGGACTTGAATCACCGACCTTTTGGGTATGAACCAACTGCTCTTGCCAACTGAGCTACAATGCTATATTAACGCAGTGCCTGAGATTCGAACTCAGATATCCTTTCGGAATGGTGGTTTTCAAGACCACTGCTGTACCAATTGAGCCAACACTGCATATTAAATCAAACCAAGTTTTATTATCAAATATAATAAATATGAAATTAACTCTTTATGAAAAACTAATGCAATAATCACTAAAATTATAAATGCTATTACGAAACTAACAGCTATTCTCTCACTCTCGACTTCATAAGGTGACTTCATTAAAATTAACCTCCATATTATATTTTGAACGCAGTGTAAGGGATTCGAACCCCTGCATCCGTTAAGATGACTACAGATTAGCAATCTGATGCTTTGCCTACTCAGCCAACACTGCATATTATAGTGCTCTCGGAAAGTTTCGAGCTTTCGACACATAGGGCTTCAACCTATTGCTCTACCATCTGAGCTACGAGAGCCTAATAAAGTTTAATTTGGACTTAAAGTCACTAAACATATTTACCACTTCCTTTCTTAATAATTAAATAAGCGACTCATGTGGGATTTGAACCCACCTTATGCTTGCGTGACAGGCAAGTGCCATAACCTACTAGGCGAATGAGTCATAAAAAGTTAAATGCGAGAGAATGGAGTCGAACCACTCGAAGCCGAAGCCAACAGATTTACAGTCTGCACCGCTACCTCTACGGAATACTCTCGCCTAAAATAGACGGTGAGGGATTCGAACCCTCGAATATTAGATAGAAAGTCTAATGACTTAAACCACTTGTCAAACCGCCCATATTAACCTAAATTTTTACACAAATCTCTAGTACGCTTATCATCTGCTATAAAATTCCAACAAGCATAAGCTAAATCTGTCTTACTAGTTGAACTGTTAGGCTCAGTCTCAAATAAAATCCTATAAAAAGATTGCAACTGCCTTTTAGTGTATTTTAAAACTATTTCTTCAACAGTAGAATCACCTAATTCATTATACACTTCACTTGAACTCATTAACTATTCTCCCATCAAAATTCAATGCCATGTCCTTTGGAACAATTATATAATAGCATACCCGAAATGACTTGTCAACACTTTTTTGAAAGAAATTTATAATTATTTTGCTGACTAAAAATGGGTGACCTTAACTAAGCCTACTCATTGTAAGCTTAAATAACTAATAAAATATTCATCACTCGAATCATCACTACTCATACACAATTCCTCCTGAGCAATAAAATAAGCCATCTTGAGGAACTAACCTCAAAATGGCTTTAAAAACTAAGTCAAATGAAATTTAGTTACTCTCAAATCTTTATGCACTACAATAAGCCTCGATAATATAACTATCGAAGCTAAAAGAATCATATTCTGAATGCATAAGATTTAAGTTTAACATCATTCTCATTTTCCTTTCAATTTATTTTATAATTTATTATAACATATAACTTAAAAAATGTCAATACAAACTACTTACTAAATAATCAAAATATTCCATACTAGAATCTGGAACTACCCCTATATCCTCTGGGTATTTGATATCGGAAAGTTCAAGATTATCACTTTCATTAATCTTCCTATACTGCTGAGTTTGAAGAGCTTCAATCTCTGTAGGGTCAAAATAAAAACCGTAAGACATTCTTCTTGTATGGTTAGGTAAAATTTTAACTGCCTTATCAAAATCCTTATCTAAAACAATCTCTCCTCTCCAATCACCATTTATAACATAAAATGTAGTGCCTACTGGTAAACTAATTAATCTCATATTACTCACCTGCCTTAAAGTTATATACTGGCTTGATTACATCAATAACTTCTACAGTATCCTTAATATTCTCCATAATCTCCTCAATAGGCTTATATACCATAGGACTTTCATCAATCGTACTTCTGTTTACTGAAGTAGTATAAATATCTTTCATACTCTCCCGATATTCAGTCATAGATATAGTATCTTTAGCTTGACTACGAGATAAAATACGTCCTGCTCCATGTGGTGCAGAATAATTCCAATCTGAATTACCTTTACCAATGCAAATCAAAGAACCATCACGCATATTCATAGGAATAATAACTTTCTCGCCTAATTGTGCAGATATTGATCCTTTACGCAAAATCATATTGTCAACATCAATATAATTATGTATAGTATCAAAGCTTTCCAACTCTGTTAACTTTGCATATTTCAAAATCTGCTTTGCTATAGTCTCACGATTGATTTTTGCGTGTTCCTGTACAAGTTTCATATCATGAAGATAATCCTGCATTGCCTGACCTTCTAAGTAAGCAAGTTCAAAAGGAACAGTAATATGAGTTGCTTTATAATCGCTACGCAATTTAGTAAGTGCCTTACTGATTTCCTTCTTTCTACCTGATTTTGTATACTCATCTACAAGTTCTCTTGATAACTCTTGTATAGTCTTACCATCATGCTCCTTTAACTTAAGATTCTCATAAGCTAAATTCTGATAATAATCACACACCTCTATGCCGAGATGTCTTGAGCCTGTATGAATTACAAGCCAATAATCGCCATTTTTATCAATATCTACCTCAATAAAATGATTTCCTCCTCCAAGAGTACCAAGTGACTTGAAAGCTTTATCTACATTTATTGGTGCTAAAATAGCAGCTACCCCTGATGTTGCTATTGCTTCTTCATGTATCTCAAAACCTGCTGGAACATATTTATGGATAACACTATCAAGGTTAGGTAAATCTAAATGTTTCTCTGTAAGTTTAATGGCTCTCATACCACAACCTATATCTACCCCAACTAGATTAGGAACTATCTTATCTGTGATTGTCATTGTAGTTCCGATTACACATCCCCTCCCTGCATGCGTATCAGGTTGTATGCGAATCTTACTATCAGAAACAAACTCCTGATTAAGTAAATTTGTTAGCTGGCTTATAGTTTCATTACTAATATTATCTGTAAATACTTTACAACTATTATACTTTCCTTTCAATTCTAGCATTTTACACTACCTCCATAAATTTTAATAAGTCCACCAACTTACTAGTGGACTTATTTCTTGAAACTTAATCAATGTCTGCAATACTTTCTACAAAGCAGTTGTAGTAGATATATCTCTTGCCATTAAAATCAAACTTAACATATCCACCATCGTTTGTGCTAAGGTCAATCTTACCCTCATATGTTGCAAGTTCTTTGCCATCTGCCGTGTATACAGTAATTGTTCTTTGCATACCGCCATTTACATCACTTTTCATATCTGTTACCATTCTGTCCCATGATGCACAGCCTGTTATTCCTAGACATACTGCTAAACCTAACACAACTCCTATAATTTTCTTCTTCATAATAATTCCATTCTGCTGATAATCAGCCATCAAATTACATATTATCTTCTCTTTAATATTGCACACAAAGTCTCTATATAATTCATAGCCTTACAGCTATCAACATCTTCAGTAGAAAATAACTTCTTAACTACCCCTAGATTGCCTGCATATAAAACCATACTATCTGACTCTTCAGCCTTTTTACTATCTAAAGCTAATCTAAGAGCTAAATCAACATCAAAATTTTCCATAAGATATCCTCCTTATGTTATTATTATATCACAAACTGCTATAAAAGTCAATAGTATCTATACATCTAAAACCATTCCTACACAACTTAAAGGAATCTTATCTACAAGATATACATTGTCCTCAGACTTATAGATATGATGTCCAGTACTTAGTAATGAGTAAGTATCAATAACAAGTACAACTGAATCACCCTTATGTCTTTTAGCAACTCGTATAGCATCTTCTCTACTTGCAGACATATGAACTTGAGCTCTTGACATAGGTAATATAGCCTGACTTTTTACAATCTTATTATAATTCTCAACAGAGGTTCCGTGATATAATGGAATTGGTTCAGTAACTTCATTTTGATACTTAATACCCTTTACAGAATGACCATGAAAAGCTCTAATCTGAGATAAATCACTAGAAAATTCATATCTTGTATCTGCCTGTACAATAGATATTAACTCATCTCTTGTAAAATCAGAATTCTCTATCAAGTCTTTAACTGATAACCAACCATACTCATCGAGTTTACTATTAACTTCTTCTGGTTTATGTCTTAAAATATATGATAAATATTTACTTCTTTTCTCCATATCTTTATTCATTTCTTTTCCATCTCCTTTTTCAATTCTTGAGCTAAAAGAGCATTTCTATATCTTTTATAAGCATCTCTCTTAGCTGTTGCAAGTAATCTACCTTGCTTAGAAAAAATTAACTTATTAATCTCTTCATATTCTTTATCCAATTTACAACCAACTAATAACTTATTATTATTTGTTGACACATAACGTACAATTACAGCATTTATTGTATATAATCTTGAAACATACTCACCACTTATATTGCTTTTAGTCTCCTCATAAAATTGTATATTTAATCTCAATCCTAACTCAACTGGTAATTCTGTGCTACATAACAAACCTACCCCTGATGGACTTAAATCTCGTAATAAAACATCTTTTGCTACTTTAGAATCACCAAATTTACAAAGTGCATCATAACCTAACCATTGTCTATACTCACCACGTCTATTAAATGTATTTACATCATCATCACATAAAACAATATGGCAACTACCTGTATCTGGTAACTTAAGTTTCAATATTTTTACATCGTTCCATGAATATGGTTTATCATCTATCAAAGCAGTTAATGTACACTTTACTCTTACACTAAGAAAATTTATTACTGCTTTTCCCTCAGTAATCAAATCTAATACACAAAATACTTCTTTATTTAGACTTTGTACTGCCTTTTCTATAAATAATCTATCCTCTAGAGATACAGATAAAACTTCACTTTCCATTCTTACACTTTTTTCATAATCTGTAGCATTTATTGTAACTATCGTACCTACATCTAAATTATTTAATCTCAAAAGTATCCCTCCTTTTTACAGTTTAAAGGTCACTTAGAAATCTCTAAGTGACCTAAAAAATGTACTGTAAACTGCAAATGCACAAAGGAGAAAACAATATGTACAGTACACTAACTGGGCTTATCAGATTCGAACTGATGAATGCAGGAATCAAAATCCTGTGCCTTACCGCTTGGCGAAAGCCCAATATATTTCAAGTAATCTCCTAAATCCTTCGATGCCTAAGTATAACTCCATTAAGTCAACCACTCAACAGTACTACATCATTAACTCTTGATTACTACTAATGAAATCTGTACTTTTAGTTTAGGATACCTACTCATACAATGCACTTTCTCATATTACAAAATGTAATAAACTGTGAGAGCGTAATAGCTTATCTAAAATGCTTAGATGCTAATACTAAATGCAGTGCTATATCGTTTGTTGCCTCCAATTTCATTAGTTAGAGTTTTATCAACTTTTCCTAATAAGTTAATCATTTCAGAATATTGTATAAAGACTTTGGTGTTGTTAAAATACTAAAACCCTCAGTCATCTTTGGTGTATTTATGTAAGCTAAAACTTTCATAATAAAGATATTATATCTACCAACATGATGCTGTCTCAACTTACTTTTATCTTGCTTAACACAAGTTTTAAATCTTGTATTAAAAACTACCCCCAAACTACACTTGTCTTTTTAGGAAATTTCTTTCCATTGTACCTACCAACTAAATTCCAAGTAGCCTTAACTATATCCCAATCTATACTACTATGAAAACTACCACCTAATCTTGCTACAATATCTTCCTTATTATTTGTTTCTAAATTAGTAGTCGTTGCAGTCAAAACTCCATCTTTAACACAAATATTTTCAAAATCTACCATATTTGCAACCTCCATTTAATACATATATTATACCACAAAACTTATAAAAAGTCAAGAGTATATTATTGAAAAGGTGTAGTTTCTTTCATTGTATTTATATCTAAAGTCTTTAAAAGATTACTTGCATAGATATCATATTCCTTTAAACAACCACTCGTTCTGCGTACCCCATCTATGTAAAGAATACAGCCACACCTGAAAATTCTATTATACTCAATATGATTAGCTAAATTTTCATCTGATACTACATTCACTACATAATCCTTATTTGGATAAATTCTCAAAGATACATGATTTTTCAACTTGCTTGCTCCTTTCAATGAAAATAATATTAAAAATTCATACTCGGTGAGAACTTTGTACTATCACGCTAACCTTTAAATTTTTAAAAGCTAATAAGTATACAAAAACTTTAAAATGTACTTAAAAACATAATTAAATTATATAGTTAATATACAAATCAATTACAAAAATATACTCAAAATTGATAACTAATATTTATTAAAATATCGAGTAAATTTATAGTTTATAAAATTCTTATTTTTAAGCTTAAAAACTTAAAATCCATTATCTGAAGTACTTAGACTTGTTTTTTCTTAACTGATGTTTACAGCATTGATATAATTCAAAAGATATATCCCTTAACTGATTGTTAATGAATCTTGATAGCTTAGAACGTGAAATACCTGTATTTCTTTCAACTACTCGTAAACTATAAGAATTATCAATTAAAAATATACAAGCATCTAATAAAGTTGTTATATTCTTATTCAATTCCTAAACAGCTACCCCATCTAACTGATAATTATTGTAATAGTTATCCATTTTTAAAAGCACCTTCTAATTTAGCAATTATAATAAATCCAATACATATAATCAATATTGAACCACAATATAGCACTGGAAGATTATACATAGTACTTATAAGCATATTCTCAGATAAACCAACTTCATTATCATACATATATAAATCAATAGGTTTATTTTTATTTATTCCAGAGATTTTATAACTACTATCTACAGAAAATTGATAAGATATATTATCGTATGAAACTTTAAATACTTTTGCACTAGGTATTTCATTATACTCAGTAACTACACCTTGAATCTTTTGTACTTTACTACTATCAAAAGAATTAGGCAAGCTGCCTATGAATCTTAAATAAAAGAAACAAGTAATTAGAATAATTGCACAAACTAAGCAACGTTTAAAAATTTTCATAAAAATACCTCCGTTATTCAAACTTGTAATAAATAACAGAGGTACAATAATTAATCATATATAAAAGTATATCCGTAAGCAAACCCCATTTTAGTAAGAGTATCAATCTCACCTTGAATATGGTCTGCTGTTGCATAACCTTTAGCCTCCATCTTATTCTGAGTTAACTCAAATGTATTTCTACTATATGATACTGCCTTAACATACCCCTTTGGAATTCCTCCTTGGTATGCAATAATATGAACTTTTTCCTTCTTTGCCATTATAATTTACCTCCTGAATAATAATTAGAACCACTTATGCTTAACTTTTATATTGTAATTACCAATTTTTAAGCCTAAGTCTTTTGCATTAACTAAATCAGATTTTGTTAAAGTTTCTTTAACTCCATCCTCAAGGGCTATAACCTCAAAATAAGCACCATCATGTTTTATCATATAATATTGTAATATTATATCATTGAGTAAGAAACATCTCTCAAATTCACGAATGAAAATTTCTGATACAGCTGAATCATATCTATCAAAACATTCAGCACTTCTTTCATTGATAGTGTAAAGTATAGCATTTATATCTGCTCTACTGTACCCCTCAAGAGTATGTTTCATTTTACTCAAAGCAACTTGACTTGAATATAAAAAATTTAGCATATGCTGAATATCATCATATTCGTAAAAACGTTTCTTCTCAATGTAATACATAATAACCTCCTATCTATTGTATACTCCTTTAGGGTCATATCTCTTTAACTGTTGAGTTGTTTCCTGCATTGTATCTAAGTTTATAGTATGTTTTATAGTATAATGTGGATTTCCAAGATACGCAGGATAAGAAACATTATATACTAATAAATTCTTATTAAGTTTATACTCGACAATACCATATCTTTCACACCATTGTATGGCTCTTTGCTCATATATAGACATCACTCAGCCTCCTTTAATGATTCTAAATCAATATCTAAATCTGAAGTATCTACCCCTTGTTCTTCTAAAGAATTTTTAATACTATCTTCAGCTTCAGATACCTTTTCTTTATCACTAAAATCAAGATTATCTAAATCAATACCTAAACTGTCTAAACTCGAATACACATAACTTTTTAAATCATCTGTACTAGTACCTTGAGGTAAATCAACTGAATCAAGTAACTGGTCTACATAGGATTTGGCACTTGAAGTATTTAACACAACAGATTTACCATTATCATCAGTATATACAACTTTATCTGATACCTCACTTGAATCAAATGTAAGCTTTGCTGTGCCATATGGTGTTGAAACTGAACAGCCTGTTAGCATTAAACAGGCTAATAAAACAAAACAATTTCTCTTCATTAGTATCTACCCCTCTTAACCTCTGTTATTGTCCAACCTTGATATTGACTAAAATATACAAGTACATCATCTAGAGTAACATTAAACTGAGTTGACTTTGAGTTGCCTGAATCTAATGTAAAATTATTTACATCTTTTCTGCAGAAATTTACACATCGATTATGTACAAAAGTCATCTCTCCTCCTGTTGGCTTAGACTTTAATCTAATACCAAAATCTATATAAAAAGGCATAGTACTTACTGCTAAATGCAAATCATTATGCATTAAAAGAGAAACAATTTCTTTTGGAGTCTTAACTGGACAAATATCCTCATCACCTACCCCATTTATGTCTATAGTTTTTGCTATTTCTCTTAACTCATCTGCAGTATAAGTCTCTTCAACATTATCGCTAGTATCTACTACACAAAAATGATTACTATCTATTCGTTTTGATATATAAAACATAAAATCACCTACCTTGTTATGTTATAATAATTATATCTTGTACCAGTCTTATTTTCAAAAACACAAAGACTTAATGGTACAGAACCATCAAACTCACCCGAAGAAGTTATATATGATTTTTTCTCACCGTTTACTTTTTCCTCAACAACATAACCTAACCATTTTCCTGCTTTTATTGCTGCTCCTTTTGGAGAACTAGCATCAAACTGTAATGGTCTTCCACCAGACATTCCTTGTCTCCAATTTACTATATAAGTCTTAGACATTATTTTATTCCTCCTAATCATGTATTCCTACTCTTTTACGACAAGTAGGTCCAACTCCACATCTTAAACTCTTTGCATCAGTAAGTTTTCTTCCACATACACTACATTTACCATGATGATAGATATGAACAACAGATGGTAAATTACTTGAATGTCTCAGTACCCAAACTAATCCATTTATAGATTTTTGATTATAATCTTCAATACCTTTTGCACCTATATTAAAAGATAAATCACGTTTAAGATACCCTTGATACTTTAAATTTTTACCATCTAACTCAACTCCACTATTTGTTTCATCTAACTCAGCAGATACATACCAAACTTGTGTATTAGATGGTTCAGAATCCTTCGGTATAGTTATTCTGTACTTATATTGCTGTTCCTTAGTTTTATCTGTACCTTCTTGTAATATTGTGAAGTCAGCTTTACCGCCTAATATAAACTCTTTAATATTTTCAGTGATTTCATAAGAATTAAGCATATCCAAATACCCTATCTCTAATCATATTTCTTACACCATTTATGCTTGTATAGAAATATCTAGTACCTGTTAAATCTGTTGTGAAATTTGAAACAGGGCTATTACTTGGGTATATAATACCTTTATGGCACTTATGACATCTTACTGGTTTATCATTTGATAAAACAAAATTACAATTAGCACAATAATAATGATTTCTAGCTTGTTTATCTTCTGGTAAACGACAAAATCTGGTAATTGGTGGTCTTGCTCCAGCTAATCTTGCTTTCTCAGTATCTGAAAGTTCATATATTGTAAATTTAAACTTAAATTCTCTTAAACTTGTAGCTGCAATACCAACCCCTTTTATAGATAAGTCGGGATTCTGAAGCATAATTTGTTTTAAATCCTCTTTAGTGTACTTATCTACTGCACTATCTGCTGTATCAGTTACATAAACATTATCTCCCGAAATATTACTTACAAAAAACATATAAATCCTCCTTACTGTATCACATTACCTGGCAAACTTTTACCAGTTCTTTTCTCTGTTAGTTTAATCACTACCCCTGAAATGATTTTCTTATCACCCCAACGATTAGTTATTTCTTTATCATAAGCTGAACCTATACTGCAAGATGGACAATCTTTAGCCTTTGCAGAAACATACAAAATATCATGTAATAACTTTAAGCAATAAGTGCTACTCTCTGCAAGTACAAATGAAGAATAACCCTTACTTTTTAAAATCTGTAAACCTAATAAAATATCCTGTTCAGTATAGTCACAACCTTCAGTTACAGTTAATATTGGAGTCTGTAATTGCTTAAACTCTTTACAATCTCTTAAATTAGCATGTACTTGTAACATATCTTGAAGCATTTTTGGCTGTCTAAAATATTCAGTTTTACTCTGTAAAATATCTTTTGTAAAAGATGCAAAATTTGCCATATCAAAAGCCTCCTGAATCCTTTAATCTTTTTGTTAAAACACTAACTCTGTGTGTGTCATTATTACTAAAGTCTAAATCAAAATCATTATTACTATATAAGAACTGAGCTGAAAGTCCAAAATAGCCATCTATCCCTGAATCATCAAAGAACATAAAAATTTCTTTACCATCTTTGAACTGTGAACCTAAATATAAAGTTTGTTTATAATCTAAGCCACTAGATACCTTAACTCTTATAGGTGTACCAATAGTTGTGGTTAATAATTTAGCACTAACATCAGAATAAGCACTAAAATATATTTTACCTAAATAATGAAAAATACCCTGTATTTTAAATCCACGTTTCTCAATACTTAAAATATCATATTTACTGAATTTATCGACTGCATTATCAGTTGTATCTTTTACCCAAACATATCTTTCATTTATTTTGGTGATGTAATACATAAAATCACCTCCTTAACTAATGTACACCAATATTAGACCAATTTAAGCCCCAATTAATAGAAAAACCTAAAGACCTTATAGAAATATACTCTCCATCAATCCTATGAACTATAGCCTTTTTTAACTCCATAAAAGACTTATAATCAGAGGTTAGTTTATCTAATTCATTTAAACAAGCTAAATATAATTGATGCTTATCGACTTGATGCCCTTTAAAGTATGTACAAACATAAAATTTATCTCTTATGCTTGGAGTAGTCAAATAGGCAGTCATAAATGTAGCTCTATCTGCATTAGGTATATTATACTTCCTAATAGCATATTCAGCCAAGTATGATGAACCTTCAGTAAAAATATCTTTACTTATATAATGTAAGAACCTAAATTTTCCATTATCAAAACCTCTAACTTGTATATTACCTGCTTCAACAAGTTTAAGTAATTCTTTTTCCTGAATCTTTTCAGCTACCCCATCTTCTGAATCTATTACTACTAACTCACCTTGATTTGTACCGTAATCATCTACAAAAAGCATACTAACTCTCCTGTAATCTATTTCTTAACATTTTAATATTAGCAACATTCATAAACCCAGTACCCTTACTACCAAAATCAATATTACTCGAAAACTGTTCACAAGCCTCAATTAAACGTTTTGTATGTTCTCTACCTACTGCTTTTATTGAATCATTTTCATCAAATACATCATTGTATAAATCAAAAAACTCTTTTACTGTTAACATAATATCACTACTTTTCCTTTAATGTATGTTATATTAAATGTATACTGATTAAATAAAATAATATCACCTGTATAACGTTCGTACAATAATAAATAAACTTCATCTGAAACAATATTAAAACTCTCATTTATATTTTGTCGTTTTAATAATTGTTTTATAAGAAATCCAGAACAAGACGGATAACTTTTAAAATTACAAGGAGTCTCAATTACTTGAGCTATACACTCATATGAATCATTAATTCGCATTATCAGAGGAAAGCCACCTTTTAAAAATAACACGACTACAAAGTAATTTGAAACTTCATTATACTTAAAAATTCGGCATCTAGCATTGTAGTCTACCCCTGAATACTGAGAATAATGAACTACTGTGTAATTCGAATATTTCTGAAAATAATCCATAAGTTCATCTTCACTACAACCTCTATTTAACTTTCGCCATAAACAATAGTTACAGTTAATATTCATTTTAGCTGTTACAAAACATTTAGCCTCCTGCCAAGTTAAAATCTGTATGCCCTGACTTTTATAGTCTTGAATATCTTGCTGTGTAACTAATTCAATAACACCATCATCAGAATCAGCTACAGCAATTCTTCCATCATCACAATAATGGTCTATATAAAACATATAAAACCTCCTACCATAAATTAAAGCCTGTTAAATCAGCCCTCCAATTTAATTGTATTAATTTAAGTGCATCATCATACATATATGCATTTGGGTCATTTTGTGCATCTATTAGTCTCTTTACTTTTTTATTAGACTTAGTTCTATCCATACATGCATAATACTCATGGAAATCATTACGCATCAAAATGCTTATATTACCGACAAAATACCAACAAAAATTATTACAACTATCTCTACCTAAATATAGATATAAAGACCTCCATAAACTACCACTATAATATAACTCACCTGGAACTAAATCCTTAGCCTTAACAAAAGAAATAGCTGCTTCAGTAGGCTTACCATTAAATGCAATAACTGGTAAATCTGTGTTTAGAACTTTATTCTTAGTGTACCAAACAGGTAACTCTTTAACATAATTTATATATTCAAAATCTGCATATAATTTAGGCATTCCTTTTAAAACTAAAATTTGATTGTAATCACACTTTTGATGCATTATAGACTCGCATAAATTAATAAGTGCCTTAACTTGTAAATCGTAATGTGCTAAAGTTCTACATCTATATCTGCCTGTTCCCTCAGTCAATATACTAGCTAAATTATAAAAAACAAATCTATCATAGTTATCTTTACCTATATAAAGAAGTAAAATACCCTCTTTTTTAATATAAACATGACCTACTTTTAAGTCTTTCTTATTTAAAAAAACTTCTTCTGTGAATATAATCTGATTCATAAAGTATCCTCCATAAAATAGCACTAATTATAATAATAGTAAATTAAATATACATGTAAAAAATTTAGAAAAAAGTAAATTGTGACTTATATAAAAAAGCACCAAGTCATTAACAACTTGATGTTTGATTAACCCCATGTAAATCTAATAAAGTTATAATTGTATTATTTTCAAGAATAAAACCCTTTAATAAACTTTTATCTACCCCAAATACGTTATTTGACTTT
>OLJB01000578.1_pt1 | contig 21814 bp, 17 predicted proteins | sample 1601391 | NCBI WGS metagenome assembly OLJB01 (sample SAMN01915215, study PRJEB22387) | human gut metagenome | isolation source: stool | host: Homo sapiens | place: USA | reverse complement strand
CGGGCGTTTTGGGAAACTGCGATACTGGGAAAAACTACGGTATTTCCGGCGTCAGCCACAAGCCGTTGCGGAAGGCGTCCCACACGCCGCTTTCGCTTGTTATCGTCGGTACGGCATTGGTCATGTCAACCTTGCTTGCCGTGTAGCCTGCACGCCCGCGGCGCGGCTGGTCAATAATATAAACGGGCCAGTCTCTGCGCGGCAGGATTGCCATATAGCCTTCGCGTCCGTCCGGCGTGCTTTCGTAGGTTCTGCCGCTTTGCCCGATGCCGTGCCACATAATCAGCGGGTAAGTGCGCGCGTTCTGCGGAATGTAAAACTGTGCGTAGCCGTGGTCGCCGTGGAAGGTTTCGCCGTTGGGCAGGGTTTGCACCGTGCCGCCGAAGAACAGGCTGCCCATGGTTTTAAGTACGATGGGTTTGTCTTCGGCAGGCTGCTGCGCGTTTGCCATAAGCGGCAGGGCGGTAAATGCCGCTGCCAAAGCAAGGGCAGGTAAAATTTTTCTGAGTTTCATCTGTGTTTCTCCTTTTTATACACGCGTGTTGCTTTTCTTTGCTTATTTGTATTATAATGGGCTTAGATAGCTGAGGGCAATTGCCAGTTAAAGCTATCTGCGGCTTATGCCGCACTTTTTAAAATTTGGGGTTTAATTATGGAAGCTAAAAAACAGGATTTGCGAGTGCAGAAAACGCTGGCGGCAATTAACCGGGCTTTTGAAGAAATGGTTTGCACCATGCAGCCGCAGGAAATTACCGTTAAGGAACTTACTGAGCGCGCCAAAATTAACCGCAAAACCTTTTATTTGCATTACACCTGCATAGAACACGTTTATGAAGAAGCAATCCGCCGCCTTGCCGATGGTTATATTGAAATAATGGGCAATACGGAAATAGATAACGGCAGCGGCGCTTTTAATATGAAGAATCTGACGCAGGTCTTTTTTGAATATTATGCCGCTCAGGGCGCGTTTGCCGAAAGGATTATCTGTAATCCGGATTACCGGCCGTATTTTAACAGGCTGTGGGGCATTACTTTGCAGCATACTGCGGGCAGTTCAACCCTTACAGCCATCTGCCGCAGGAAGAACAGAACCTTGTTTTTACCTATCTCTGCGCGGCAAATAACGAAATGTACTGCCGCTGGGTGCTGGACGGAAAAAAGGTGCCGCTGCAAAAAGTTATTGCCATAGCGTCGCAGCTTTTGGAGCGCGGCTTGTACGGCTACACGGAGGCTTTAAGGCAAAACAAAACTTGACTTATAGCGGGCTTAAAGGTTTATAATATAAAAAATTTAAAAGGATGATTGTTGTTTGAAAGCAAAAAAGCAATTATTAGGGTTTACTGCCGCCTCGCTTACTTTGGGGGCGGTTTTTATGGCGGGCGGCGCGCCGATACCGTTTTACCATACTTATGCCGAAACGCTTGGGCTTGATAAAGGCGTGCTTTCGCTGGCAACTGTGGCATATTTTGCCGGTACGGTTATTGCGCTTTTGTTTTTGCCGCGCCTTACCAATTACTGGGGGCGCAAGCGCGCAATTTATTTAACGCTGGCCTTTGGGTTGGCAGGCTGCTTTTTGTTCGGCAATGTAACCGGCGAGTGGCGCATGCTGGCGGCGCTGCCCCTCGGCATATAATGTATCGAAAGCAAGTGAGGATTTTCCGGAACCGGACAGTCCGGTGATGACTACGAGTTTGTTACGGGGAATCTCTACGTCAATGTTCTTGAGGTTATTGACACGGGCTCCCTTTATGATAATCGATGTATTTTCTGCCATATAAAAGTCACTTATGTGATTTAGGATTTGCAAAGATAATGCAAACCGGGGTAGAATAAAACGAACCTGCTGGAAAAATCGCATCAGATAGGCAAGGTTAAGATTTGTTATACTTTAGGATGACTGCTAATTTACATTAAATAAAAGCGTTAAATTCGCGTCCGACTCCTTTTAATGTCCGAACATGGTAAAGCGTAATATAAAATGGCTTCTTGTTGTGCTGGTATTAGGTTTATACCCCTCAATCTTGTATGCCGAAGACCCTTATGGAGAGATGAAAGCTCTGGCAGATAGTGCGCGGAAAGTGTTGGGACAAGACCGGCTGCCTTCCGTCAATGCCCGGTGGATGAAATTTGCCCGCGAACTGAACGATACGGTACAGATTAGCGATGCCCACAACAACCTGATTTCTCATTATTATCAGTTGGGGGACATTGACCACTTGAAAGCCGCAACCTATGAATATATGGACTGGTGCCGGAAATACCAACGGACACGAGACCGGTATATGGCGTGGCGGCAGTACATTCAGCGCATGACGGAGAAAGGTATGCAGGAGGAGGCGATGGCTGAAACCGTCAGGCTCCATCAGGATGCCGAGCAAGCCCGGGACAAATACGGATTGGCATGTGGCGAAATGTGCATCGGGTATAACCATCGGGTCTTTGGAAACAACGTAAAACTGTGTATAGAGAATTACAACAATGCACTGAAACTTTTCGAGGAAGGCAGCTACTATCGTGACGCATACGTGGTGTTGCTTAATATTATCCAGACTTATCTTTCACGCAGTGAGTATGCGGAAGCCGGCGAGTATCTGAGTAAATTGTCGCAACTGGAGGACAAACTGGACCGTAAACAAGTCGGCATAGACCCTTCCCTGCACCTGCGTTTCTGTGAATTCAGGGTTATAGGCTTATTGGCCAATGAAGGTAGAAAGGCTGCTGAGCCTTATATTGAGGAGACTGACCGCTTCTACCGTCAACATCCGGAGAGCTCGACGCCCGAAGCATGGTTTGGCTATAAGATAATGTGTTGCCGTATCCTCGGTGATTTGAAAGGTAACATTGCTTACGTGGATTCACTCATGGATTATCAGCATTCACTGGGGCTTTGCTATCCTTATAACCATTATATGAAAGGAGAACTGCAGGAACAGTTGGGCGATTATCGTGCGGCTTGCCGCAGTTATGCCAGATATGCCGCCGTGAGTGACTCCGTGCGTACGGCAGAAATGGATGACAAGCTAAGCAAATATACGGCACAGTTTGAGGTGGACCGGTTGAAGATGGAGAAGCTGGAGCTGAGTGCCAGATTGAACAAGGAAAGACTGATGATAGCCTTGGTCGTTGGCGGACTGGTATTGCTGCTCTTGCTGCTCATTACTTATCTGTATATCCGCACCCTCTCCATGAACCGCAAGTTGGAAGCTGCACGCAGGGCGGTGGAAAAAATGAGCCAGGTCAAAAGTTCCTTTATACAGCATATCACCCATGAAATCCGTACTCCGTTGAATTCCATCGTCGGCTTTTCTACCTTGCTGGCTCAAGAGAAACTGGATGATGTGGAGAAACGCGAGTATGTTGAACAAGTGGAGGGCAACAATACATATCTGTTGAGTCTGATGGAGAACATACTCAATATTGCGGATATGGATTCGCGAGTGTGGGAGATGCCGCGGGAGGAGATAGAAGTGGATGCGTGTTGCAAGGAATGTATTGAGGGCTTCCGCCCGGAACTGAAGCCGGGAGTTGAACTGGAATATGTGCCTGCTTCCGGCATTATGGCCTTTTATGCAGCCCGGCAATGGCTGAAAATGGTGCTGGTGTCTTTGTTGGATAATGCGGTGAAGTTTACGGAAGAAGGTCATATACGCGTTTCCTGCGAGGAAGATAAGTCCCGACATGTATTGCGCTTCGTGATAGAGGATACCGGTATAGGCATCAGGCCGGACGAATCGGACCGTATTTTCGAACGTTTTTATAAAGTGGACACGTTTACCAAAGGGTCCGGATTGGGGCTTGCCATAGCCAATGAGATAATGGAGTTGGTGGGAGGCCGGATTTATCTGGATGACACCTATTGCGGAGGATGCCGCTTTATTGTGGAATGGCCGATGAAGGACAAACCTTAATTATAAACTATTTTAAATATTAAAAAGCTGTAATTAGAGAATGAGAGTAAAATCCCTTTTATGTGTATTCTTCTTGCTGCTAATGGCGGGAGGAGTATTTGCGCAAGTGCAGACCGGGTCTGCCTATCCTAAACGTGAATTTCGTGCAGCATGGATACAGTCAGTAAACGGACAGTTCCGTGGAATGCCGACCGAAAAACTGAAGCAGAATCTGATCGGGCAGTTGAATTCCTTGCAGAAGGCGGGAATCAACGCCATAATTTTCCAGGTACGTCCCGAAGCGGATGCTCTGTATGCTTCCAGACTGGAACCGTGGAGTCGTTTCCTTACCGGAGTGCAGGGTAAAGCGCCCGAACCCTATTGGGACCCTATGCAGTTTATGATTGATGAATGCCATAAGCGTGGTATGGAGTTTCATGCATGGATTAATCCGTATCGCACGAAGACGACCTTGAAGAGTGAGTTGGCTCCCAATCATGTGTACAATATCCATCCGGAATGGTTTGTCACTTATGGCGACCAGTTGTATTTTGACCCGGCACTGCCTGAGAGCCGCCGGCACATCTGCATGGTGGTGAGCGACATCGTTTCCCGCTATGATGTGGATGCCATTCATATGGACGATTACTTTTATCCTTATCCCATTAAGGGAAAGGATTTCCCTGACGATGCAAGTTTTGCACGTTTTGGCGGAGGTTTCAGCAATAAAGGAGACTGGCGCCGGAGCAACGTGAATGTGCTGATTAAGAAACTGCATGAAACAATTCGTGAAATCAAGCCGTGGGTGAAGTTCGGGGTTTCTCCGTTTGGCATTTACCGGAATGAAAGCAGTGACCCGCTTGGCAGTAAGACCAAAGGCCTGCAAAACTACGATGACCTTTATGCGGACGTGTTGCTGTGGGCCCGTGAAGGTTGGATAGACTATAATATTCCGCAGATTTATTGGCATATAGGACATCCGGTTGCCGACTATGAGACACTGGTGAAGTGGTGGGCCAGGAATACGGAAAACCGCCCCTTGTTTATCGGCCAGTCCGTGATGAACACCGTGCAGAATGCCGACCCCAAGAACCCGTCGATAAATCAGCTTCCTCGCAAAATGGCCTTGCAACGGGCCTATCAGACCATCGGTGGCAGTTGCCAGTGGCCTGCCAGTGCGGTTGTAGAGAATGCAGGCAAGTATCGCGATGCCCTGATTGCCGAATATCATAAGTATCCGGCGCTACCTCCCGTTTTCGATTTCATGGATAACGAAGCCCCGGCAAAGGTACGTAGGATGAAATCGGTGTGGACGGAAGACGGATATATTCTTTTCTGGACAGCTCCCAAGTATAAAGAGGAAATGAACCGTGCCGTCCAATATGTGGTCTATCGCTTTAATGACAAAGAGAAAGTGAATATAGATGACCCTTCCCATATTGTAGCCATCACGCGCGATAATTTCTATAAACTTCCTTACGAAGACGGAAAGACAAAGTACCGCTATGTGGTGACAGCCTTGGACCGTCTGCATAATGAATCGAAATCCGTTGGAAAGAAGATTAAACTTTAAAAATTAGGGATTAAGGATTAGGGATTAATCATTAACGTTTAATCCTTAATCCCTAATAAAGTATCAATCCTGCTATTCCACAAGCTACAATCATTCCTATCGGGTTCAGTTTATATTTCTTTGTGCCTATAAATGCCACGAGGAAGATGAGGCAGCTGATGACGAAGGAATATATGTCTTCTTTGGGAGAACTGAAGTTTTCCGAATTCATCAATACCAGCGCGGCTGAGGCCAGCAGACCGACCACTGCCGGGCGGAGCCCACTGAATACCGCTTCCACGGAAGGATGTTTTTGGTATTTCAGAAAGAATTTGCTGATGGTCAGCATCAGTAGGAAAGAAGGAAGCACCACGGCAAACGTAGCAATAATAGAACCTAAAATACCATAGCTTGTACCGTAGCAATCAGCTATCGTAGTATAACCCACATAAGTTGCCGAATTGATTCCTATCGGACCGGGTGTCATCTGGCTGATTGCCACAATATCAGTAAATTCCTGCGCTGTAAGCCAACCGTAACGGGTAACTACTTCACCTTGTATCATAGACAACATGGCATATCCGCCACCAAAGCCGAAAAGCCCAATCTTAAAGAATGTATAGAATAACTGTAAGAAAACCATGATTAGTAATTAATGATAAATGGTTAGTGATTAATGTTGCTATCCTTTTTAATTCTTTAATTTTTAATTCTTCGGACGTTGAAAACGTCCGAAGCAGTATCCTCCTACACCTGCCGCAATGATAATCCAGATGGGAGAGAAGCCCAACAGCCAGATGAGCAGTGCTGAAACCACCGGTATCCATATGTTGTATCGGTTTATCCGGGCCGATTTAGCCATGCTGAATGTAGGGGCTGCAATCAATGCAACCACTGCCGGGCGAATACCTTTGAATATACGTTCCACAATGATGTTGTCCTTGAAGTTGTGAAAGAACAACGCTATGGCGAGGATGATGAGAAACGAAGGAAGTATGGTTCCCAATGCAGTGATTATGCTCCCTCGTATTCCCCGTAGCCGGTACCCTATAAAAATGGATATATTGACGGCAAGGATGCCCGGAGCGGACTGTGATATAGCAAGCAGGTCAATGAAATCTTCTTTGGCTATCCAGTTTCGTTTGGTTACGATTTCGTTTTCTATCAGCGGTACCATAGCATAACCGCCGCCGATGGTAAAGGCTCCTATCTTAAAGAAAATGGAGAATGCTTCAAGATATATATTCATATTCAAAATGTTGTAATTTACTTTATTTCTTTATCATCTTTCCCTTCCTTCCCTCTCTTGGCATACTGGCTTGGGCTCATATTGAAATGTTTCTTGAATACTTCACGGAAATATTTCGCATCACTGAAACCGGTCAGCTCTGAAATCTCGGTGATGGTATGCTTTTGTTCTTTCAGAAGTTGGGCAGCATGTTTCAGTCGAATCAGCCGGATGTAGTCAGCCGGAGCTTGGTCGGTCAGTGCCTTTATCTTATTGTAGAAGCTGGTCCTACTCATATTCAGCAGGTTGCAGAGCACGTCGACGTTGAAGCTTGGGTTGTCCATATTGTCTTCGACGCTCTTTTTGACGGTTGCAATGAATTTCCAGTCCAAGTCGTTGGAGCAGTTGATGCAATCCGTATTGTTCTTCTCGTCGTTCAGGTCCAGGCTGGCATATTTGTGGTGCAACAGTGCCCGGTTAGTCAGCAGGTTGGCAATGTTTGCCCGCAATATACCGATATTGAAGGGTTTCACAATATATTCATCCGCTCCGCTTTGCAGTCCCTCGATGATATTCTTGTCGGTATTCAGTGCTGTGAGCAGGATGATGGGGATATGTGATGTCTCGATGTCGTTCTTCAGGATATGACACAATTCGTCTCCTCTCATTTCCGGCATCATAATGTCTGAAATGACGAGGTTGGGCATATACTCCTTGACAATGGTCAGTGCTTCTTTTCCATTGGAGCATACTTGTATGTTGTATTGTTCAGACAATGTTCTGCGCAGATATTCCCTTAATTCGTCATTGTCCTCTACAATAAGAATTTTCTGGTGGTTACTGTTGTTTTGTGACTGTTGCTGCGTCTTGTCGTAGATTCCACTGGAAGCAGGGGATGATGTAGTAGAGGCATTGATAGGCACTCCGGAAGCCGAATAAACAATCCGTTCGTTTTTGGGTTGAGGGCGTTGGATTGCTTTGCGGAAATGCTTGTTCCCTTTGGGAAACGTGATTTTGATGCAAGAGCCTTTCCCTTCCATGCTGCTGAAGTTGAGCTTTCCTTTATGTAAGCGTACAAGTTTCCCTACCAGAAGTAGTCCGATGCCGCTGCCGGTAACTTTGGAATTGATAGCATTACTGCCACGGAAATGCATCTTGAACAGCTTTTTCTGTTCTGAAGCCGGAATTCCGATACCGGTATCTTTCACCTCAATACTCCAGGTATCTTCTGTCTCGGAAGTAAAGACATGTACATTGCCGCCGTCCGGTGTATATTTCAGTGCGTTGGATATGATATTTTTCAAAATGGAATCCATCTTGTCCTTATCTAACCATACGTTCAGATAACGGAAGCTGCTTTCGTAGGTCAGGTTGATGTGTTTTATGTTTGCGTATGAACGGAAAGCATCGATCGTCTCTTCCATATATGTGCTCAGTTCGTATTCGGATACGTATAGACTTCCGGAATAGGTGTCTGCGCGTTCGAAATTAATAAGGTTGGTGGTCAGGCGCAACAAGGCATTTACGTTTCGCAGGGCTGTATTGATGTTGCTCTGTCCGCTGGAAGTCAGTTGCTCGCGTTCGGTGATTTCTTCCAAGGGTGCTTTGATGAGCGTCAGTGGAGTACGTATATCATGCGCTGTATTGACGAAGAAGCGTATTTTCTCATCGGATTCTTTCCGCTGTTTTCTCAAGACTATTATTCGTAGAGTGATGCTTGCAATGGATATGATAATCACTGCATAGAGTATCAGCGCCCAGAAACTGAGCCAGAGGGGTTGCTCGATAATGATGTCCATACTGCGTTCCTCCAGGACAATACGACGGTCTTCGTTGGAGATGGCACGTACGCGGAGGGTATAGTTGCCCGGACTCAGGTTGGTAAAACGGATGACGTTTTCCTCTCCCGGACGGCTCCAACCCTCATAGAAGCCTTCCAGTTTCCAGGAGTACAGAATTAGGGAAGGATAGTCATAGTTGATGTCTGAGACCTGCAATGAGAAGATGTTCTGGTTGTACTTCAAACGCAAGGTTTTTGTCTCGTCAATATCCAGAATAAGTGGAGAACCTTCATCCTTGGGATAAACGGTCTGATAGAATACCCGCAGGTCACTGAATACCATTTTGAACTTATAGTCGCGAGGCAGGATCATGTCTTTGTTGAATTCTATGGCTCCATCCGTACTGCCGAAAATGAAATTGCCGTTTTTCCTCAAGGTGCCTGAGGCTGCGTTGAAATGGTCAGACTTCAGTCCTTGTTCTTTGGTCCAGTTATGGAATGTCTCTTCGACAGGATAGAAGGTGGACAGACCGTGTTCTGTACTCAGAAAGATATTTCCTTTACCATCAGACAATAGTGTATAGATATTATTGGAAATCAAGGCGCAGTTGTCTCTATGATAATGTCTGAATGTGTTTTTGGTCGTATCATATACCAGTAAACCGGCATTGTTGGTACCGATATACAGCATTCCGTCGGAAGCTTGGCATAGGGAGTAGATGTAGTAGGATTCTACCGGCATCTGGATATAGGTATACTTACCGGTTGCTTTTTCCAACAGGTACAAGCCGGTGGAAGTGCCTATCCACATATGTGTGGAGTCTTTCTCTATGATGGCAGTGATACCATTCAAGCCCGGGAAATGGCGTATATTTTTTCTGGAATAATCTATTTCTTTTAAGTTATAATACCCTCCGGACCAGATGTTTCCTGAAGAATCTTTCATAATGGAACGGATATACTTGTCCGGCCGGATATTCAGATTACTGAATAAAGACGGAGTAAAGAACTCTGTGGACAGTAGTTTCTTGTTGATCTGGTAGATGCCGGAACTATATCCTCCGGCCCAGATGATGCCGGGCTCCACTTCGCACAATGAGATGAAGATATGGTTTTTACTATGGCTTGCGGTGTCGAAACTGCTGAGAAAAGAATGCCATTGTTTCGTCTTGCTATAATAAAGGCTGATGCCGTTATTGGTGGCAAACCATAAATCGCCGTCATGGTCTTCAATGATGGCATTTACCTGGTCATTGATGAGTGACTGTTTATTGCCGATAGAGTGTTTTATCCATTGATAATCGGCATATCGGTTGTTGCGTACAGTTATACCAATGGGATAATTAGCCATCCAGATGCGTTGTTCACTGTCAATGTAGATATCATTGATGGTATTTCCGTTCATTGAGTTGTACCGGTTATAGTCAGCAACAATGTATGGTATAGATTCATAGGTATCGGTATTCATTTTGTAGACACCGGCCCCGTCTGTAGCTATGAGGATTTCATTGTTATTGTAGGCACGGATACAGTTAATACTAACGTCCATCAGTCCGGATGGGATATGCATGACTTTGTGCTCATTCAGGTCATAGGTAAATATTCCCCGTTGGAAAGTACCGATAAAAACCTTGTGAGACGGTTTATGATAGTATAGTTCGTTGATTTGTATCTTCAAGGTGTCCAATTGGTTGCAGGGACTGAGGGTGAGGGTGTTGTTGGCCAGCTCAGCATAATGTATGCCGATGTCGGTCCCGATGAAGAAGTGGGTCGAATCAATCTGTGCGATATCAGTAATTCGTTCTCCTATTTCGTTTTGAATGAATGTCACCTTCTGGGTATTGCTGTCGTACAGATATAGAGCATCTTCATTGCAAAGCCATATTACGCTGTTGGCATCCACAAAACCGTAACTGATAGGGGTTGGACGTCCTTTCACTTCGCTTTCGGGTAGCTTGTATACCAGGACAAAACGGTCGTGTTTTGTATCATAGCGGAACACGCGTCCTTTCTTGCCAATTTCCCATATGGTTCCTTTGGAATCCACATAGAGCCAGTTCAGGTTCATCATGGAATTCACTTCCTCATCTCCATCCATCAGTTTGTACGGCTTGAATTCTTTTCCGTTGTATCGGTCGATGCCGTCGTGGGTAAGAAACCACATGTAACCTTTGGGTCCCTTTTGAATAGCATATACCCGTCTGTTGCTCAAACCGTCTTCCACACCGATGTATTTGTATGTTTGTGCAATGCCTATAATTGGCAATAATAGTAGTATGCAGAAAAAGAAGTACTTTTTCATAATTGTCGAGCGGTTTTTTTGAATGTTGTACTGAGGGAGAGTTGAAAATAAACACAAAAATAATGCTTTTGTTTGAGAAAAGCAAAAAAAGAAAGCGAAGAATAGAAATGTAACAAGCGCGGGATTATTCATAACCCGCGCTTGTTACATTTCTATAAAAAAGGAAGTTCAGTTCATTTTTTATTGGCTTCCACCCACTTGCGTGCATTGACAAATGCTTCTACCCAAGGAGTGATTTGGTCGCTGTTTACGCGGTCTGCGGGGTAGCAACCGTTCTGCCAGGGGAAGATGGCACGTTCCAAGTGGGGCATCATGGCCAGATGACGTCCGTCGGCACTTGCCAATCCGGCTATGGAATAATCTGAGCCGTTGGGGTTGGAAGGGTATTCGTCGTATGAGTATTTCAGCACGACGTTGTATTTGTCCTCGTCGTATGGCAAGGAGAATTTTCCTTCACCGTGAGCTACCCAGATACCCAGTTTGCTGCCACTCAGTGAGCCGAGCATTACGCTGCGGTTGGTGGGGACGGTAACACTGAGGAATCTGGATTCAAACTTGTGTGAGTCATTATGAAGCATCTTGCCGTTTTTCTTGTGCTCGGGATTGATAAGATTAAGTTCCATCATGAGCTGGCAGCCGTTGCAGACACCCAGTGAAAGCGTATCCTCGCGTGCATAATATTTGTCGAGCGCCTCTTTCGCTTTCGGATTGAACAGGAAAGCACCGGCCCAACCCTTGGCAGAACCGAGGACGTCGGAGTTGGAGAAACCACCGCAGTAAACAATCATGTTTACATCTTCCAACGTTTCGCGACCGCTGATAAGGTCGGTCATGGTAACGTCCTTCACATCGAAGCCTGCCAGATAGAGTGAGTAGGCCATTTCGCGTTCGCCGTTGGTTCCTTTTTCACGGATGATGGCGGCGCGGATACCGGAAGGTGTGCGGCGGTCCGGGTCGATGCCGTATTGTGAGAACTTGCCTTTGAAGTCCGGCATGAAGGCGAATTCCACCGGTTGCATCTTGTAGTTTTCGAAACGCTTCTTGGCAGAGCCGTTCATGGACTGCTTACGGTCAAGGAGATAAGAAGTAGAGTACCATACATCACGCATATAGTCTATGCCAAACTGATAAGTAGCATCGCCTTTTGATACAAGAATATGGCGTTCGTCTGTCGGTTTGCCGAGCTTCACGTAACCTACGCCTGCATCTTCCAGGATTTGTTTCACTGCTTCCTTATGCTTGTCGCTCACCTGGATGACGATACCCGGGTTCTCTGCAAACAAAATCTTGATAAGGTCTTGCTCCTTGATTTTATCCAAGTTGATTTCCATACCGCCTTCCACATTGGCAAAGCACATTTCAAGCAGTGTAGTGATAAGACCACCGGCGGAAATATCATGTCCGGCAAGAATCAGTCCCTTGTTGACCAGTTCCTGCACGGCAAGGAAAGCATCGCGGAAGTATTCGGCATCCTGCACGCTGGGAACTTCGTCACCTACCTTGCCCAGGGTTTGAGCAAAGGCGGAACCGCCGAGTTTCAGGTTGTCGAAACTGAAGTCTATATGATAAATGGTAGTCTTTTCATTGTTAACCAGCACCGGAGATACGACTTTCTTGACGTCGGAAACTTCTCCACCGGCAGAAACAATTACCGTGCCCGGAGAAATAACTTTGCTGCCGTCGGGGTATTTCTGTGTCATGGAAAGAGAGTCTTTACCGGTCGGTACATTGATTTGCAGGGAACAGCAGAAGTCACTCAATGCCTTTACTGCCGTGTACAGACGGGCATCTTCACCTTCTTGCGAACGGCAAGGCCACATCCAGTTGGCAGAAAGGGAAACGCTGTCCAGACCTTCGGCAAGCGGTGCCCAAACCAAGTTGGTCAATGCTTCGCTGACGGAAAGAACGGAGCCGGCTGCCGGGTCGGCAAGTGCCGCCTGGGGAGCATGGCCCAGAGAGGTTGCGATACCCTTTTCGCCGCGATAGTCCAAAGCTACCACACCACAATCGCTCAGAGGCAACTGCAATTCACCCTGGCACTGTTGGCGGGCAATCTTGCCTGTTACAGAACGGTCCACCTTGTTTGTTAACCAGTCTTTACAAGCCACAGCTTCCAGTTGGAGCACATTGGTGAGGTATTCGTGTAGTTGGGAAACTTCGTATTGGGGCATTTCGTAGTGACGTTCCACGGTCTTGTCCACCATATAGGTCTTGGGGGAAGAGCCGAACATCTGTTCTACGGCGAGGTCAAACGGACGTACACCGTCAGCTTGCTGGAAGGCAAAGCGATGGTCACCGGTGGTTTCACCTACTACGTACATCGGAGCGCGTTCGCGTTCGGCTACCTTGCGTACATGTTCGATGGCCTCTTCCTGAATCAGCAAGCCCATGCGTTCCTGGCTTTCGTTGGCAATGATTTCCTTGGCGGACAGAGTCGTGTCACCGATGGGCAACTTGCTCATGTCAATCAGACCGCCGCATTCCTCTACCAATTCAGACAGACAGTTTACATGTCCGGCAGAGCCGTGGTCGTGGATGGAAACCACCGGATTGGTCTCTTCCTCACAAAGTGCGCGTACCACGTTGTAGGCGCGTTTCTGCATTTCGGCGTTGGCGCGTTGCACGGCATTCAGCTCGATGCCACTGCTGTAGCGTCCGGTATCTACGGAAGATACGGAGCCGCCGCCCAAACCGATGCGATAATTGTCTCCACCGATGACAACCACTTTGTTGCCGGCTTCCGGTGTACCTTTCAAACAGTCACGCTGGGTACCGTAGCCTACGCCTCCGGCAAGCATAATCACTTTGTCGTAACCATAGACTTCATCTTTTTCCTTATGTTCGAAAGTGAGCACGGAACCGCAGATTAGCGGTTGGCCGAATTTGTTCCCGAAATCACTGGCACCATTGGAGGCTTTGATTAGTATTTGTTCGGGAGTTTGATACAGCCATTTGCGTACCGGCAGAATCTCTTCCCAGGGACGTCCTTCTTCCGTACGGGGGTAGGAGGTCATGTAAACGGCTGTTCCGGCAATCGGCCAAGAGCCCTTACCGCCGCCCATACGGTCGCGAATCTCACCGCCCGTACCGGTAGACGCACCGTTGAACGGTTCTACTGTTGTGGGAAAGTTATGTGTTTCCGCTTTCAGGGAGATGACACTCTTGATGTCTTTTACTTGGAAATAGTCGGGCTTGGAGTGGTCTGCCGGAGCAAACTGTTCGATAACCGGACCTTCGGCAAAGGCCACATTGTCTTTGTAGGCAGAGATAATCTTGTTGGGATTCTCTTGTGTGGTCTTCTTTATCATTTGGAAGAGTGAAGATTCCTGTTCCACTCCATCGATGATGAATGTTCCGCCGAAGATTTTGTGACGGCAGTGCTCGGAGTTGATTTGCGCGAAGCCGAATACTTCGGAGTCTGTCAGAGGGCGCCCGAGATCTTTCTCTACCTTCTTGAGGTAATCCATTTCCTCTTTGGAAAGTGCCAGACCTTCATTCTCATTGTATGCCTCCAGGTCTTTGATGTGTACAATCGGTTCCGGTTGCCGGTTGGTTGTAAATACATTCTGGTCCAGCCCCTTGTACATACGTTGCAGCATCGGGTCGTGGTCTGCGTTCTCATCTTTTACGGGGAAGTACTCTTCGATGCGTATGATGCCGTCCAGCCCCATATTCTGGGTGATTTCTACGGCGTTTGTACTCCAAGGAGTAATCATCTCACGGCGCGGGCCGACGAAATGTCCTTTCAGGTTGTCTTCACTTTCGGGGGTGGCTTCTCCAAAAAGCCAGCAGAGTTTGTCGCTGTCTGCCTGGGGGAGTTCATGATTACATTCTACGGCAATCACACTCTTGGATGGGGTTCTGAAAAAAAGAATCATAGTTATATTTACGATTTTACGATTTACGATTTTACGATTGAAGTTACTTCTTTGAGTATCTTCATCTTTTCTTCTTGGGGGCAAAGATACGTAAAATCGGTGGGGAGGAGAAAAAAAGGAAAACAAAAAACGCATGCAATTTTACTCGTATGCGTTTTTTGTTCTGTTTCATAAAAACCGGATGTGTGTTATTGTATGACGATTTCATCCGTAAATAAGAATTGCTTCTTCCCTTGTATGGCATGGAAGCGTACATATCGTGCCTCAGTGGGGGTGCCAATCCAGCCGAAATCACGGAATATCACGTCCTTTCCGGCCTCTTCCTCGCTGCAGATATCACTGCCCAGCAGGGTGAAGTTCTTGCCATCAACAGATGCCCATACTTCCACTTTGGCAGGGAGAAATACTTGTGGGGTACGGATTTGCATGAAGTTGGCCATGACCCGATGTATGGCGGTCACTTCGCCCAGGTCGATAATGGCATCCAAATCATTGGGGCAGAAGCCCTGCCATCGTCCGTCCATGTAGCTTTTGCCGCCGCGAAGTCCGTCGAGGAGACCGGCGTCACCGCCGCCTTTGTATACTTCTTTATGCTGATAGTATCTGCCGCCCGGTGCATAGGTTATCTTTTTGCCTATGCCCTTATGGTAGTCGGTGCGCAGGTGAAGGCTTTTTCCGATAGGCTTTTCTCCGTCGAAAAGGCGTGCGGTCAGCAATATGGAGTCTTTTACGGCAAACGGTTTCTTGTATAACTTGGAAGATACAGTCGGTTCGGAGCCGTCCGTTGTGTAGCGGATGTCAATCGGATGTTTTTCGGAGGTGAGGGACAGCATGATTTTTTTCTTGGCATAGTCAACGGTCTGGCTGGTCTGCACTTGTTCCGACAAGGTGAACGGGTTGTACCCTTTCGTCCGGATGTATCGTATTTCGTTGTTGATACGTCTCTTGAAACTCTCCGGATGCTTGTTCTCCATGGGAGTCCAGCCTACTTCTGCCAGAGCGATGATGCGTGGGTATATCATATATTCGGCATGTTCGTAAGTGGGCAGATATTCAGCCCATACATTGCCTTGCACGCCTAATATGTATTTGCAGATATCACTTCCCAATGAATCGGGAGCCGGGTCGTAGGAGTAGGTCTGTCCGATGGGGATGCAGGCGCCAAACGCCAGCGGCTGTGTCTCAGGGTCATCCTGGTAGTGGTCCAGATAGCAGTGGCTCTCCGGTGTCATGATGGCGTAATGCCCCATGCGGGCGGCGGCAATGCCACCCTCCGTACCCCGCCACGACATGACGGTTGCGTTGGGGGCCAGGCCTCCATCCAGTATCTCGTCCCAGCCGATGATTTCACGCCCTTTGTCGTTGAGGTACTTCTCTATGCGGACTATCATATAGCTTTGCAGCTCACTTTCATCTTTGAGCCCTTCTTCCTTCATGCGCTTCTGGCATTTGGGGCATGCCTTCCAGTGGCGTCTGCTGGCTTCATCACCTCCAATATGGATATACCGGGAAGGGAACAGCCGTATCACTTCATCCAGCACATCTTCGAAGAACTTGAAGGTCTCTTCGTTTCCGATACAGACTTCACCGGATGTATAAGGCTTGCCGGTACAGGACAGCTGTGGATAGGCTGCCAGTACTTCTCCCGAGTGTCCCGGCATTTCTATTTCGGGGATAACGGTGACATGCCTCAAGCGGGCATATTCCAGAACCTCACGTACATCCGCTTCCGTATAGTAGCCTCCATAGGCTCCTTCTTCATCCTTCTCGCAGAAGTGATGGTCATATTTCCCCCAATCCTGCAGATTGGCGGCTTTTCTCCAGGCTGCGAATTCTGTCAGGCGGGGATAGCCCGGAATCTCCAGCCGCCATCCGGCACCGTCGGTCAGATGCCAATGCAGGCGGTTGATTTTGTAGGTGGCTACCAGGTCTATTTGTTTCTTGACATAGTCCGTGTTAAAGAAGTGTCTTGAAACATCCAGGTGCAGCCCACGATAGGGGAATCTGGGTTCGTCCTTGATGGTCGTGACTGGCAGTTTCTTCCCGTTACGGGCAAGTTGTGCCAGGGTTTGCAGTCCATAGAAGGCACCTGCAGCGGAGGAGGCCTGAATGTTTACACCTTGTTTGCTGACTGTCAGGTTGTAGCCTTCGGCAGCGATTGGATTATCCGTTGCGTCCGTTATTTCTATCGTTACAAAAGGGTTCTTGTCGACAAGCTTCATGGGGATGGCAAAGTCCGGCAGATAGGCCAGCAGGTCATTCATGTCGGATTTCGCCAGATTGGTCGAGAAGGTTACCGTAGATGGCAGTTCTACTGTTTTTGACGTTGTTTGGGCATACTGCGGATATGGAACCACACCGAGTTCCTTGGGGGCTTCGCATGCCGTCAGTAGTAAGACGGCCATGGAAACGAGTGTTAGAGTTTTTTTTATTCGTTTCATAAGGGGGTATTGTTAAGTTCGGAGGTAAATATACGGAATAATATGTAAAATGGATAATCTTTACTTCTTAAAATCCTTTTCCGTCGAAAAAACGTTAACACTATTCGTTCGTCTCATAAAAAAGTCCGATATTTGCAGCCATGATTCAGATAGAGACCATATTTGACATATTGTGGAAGGGGTTCATTATCGGCGTCATTGTGTCCGCGCCATTGGGTCCTGTAGGAGTATTGTGTATTCAGCGTACTTTGAATAAAGGACGGTGGTATGGTTTCGTAACGGGGATAGGAGCTTCGCTAAGCGATATTGCATATGCTTTGCTGACGGGCTACGGGATGAGTTTCGTTTTTGATTATGTCAACAAGAACATCTTTTACCTGCAACTTTTCGGAAGCATTCTTCTGTTGGCGTTTGGCGTTTATACGTTCCGCAGCAATCCGGTACAGTCCATCCGTCCGGTATCCATCAACAAGGGTTCCTATTTTCATAACTTCATAACGGCGTTTGCCGTCACGCTTTCCAATCCTCTGATTATATTCCTTTTTGTAGGCCTTTTCGCCCGCTTCGCTTTTGTAAGTGAGGGAGTGCTGGTATTCGAGGCCGTTACCGGATACTTGGCCATCGCATTGGGCGCTTTGGCATGGTGGTTTGGCATTACCTTTTTTGTCAATAAAGTCCGTACACAATTCAACTTGCGTGGCATCTGGATGCTGAACCGTATTATCGGGAGCATTGTCATTGTGGTGTCTGTGGTGGGATTGGTGTTTACGCTGATGGGTGAATCGCTGTATTGAGTGGGAAGGTGAAAAATCATAATTCATACATTTTATCGTGAAGATTGCGCAACAACTGAAAGAAAAGAATATAGCCGAATACCTTATATATATGTGGCAGGTGGAGGATTTGCTCCGTGCCAACGGCTGTGACATAGACCGGATACGCCAGAACATCATTTTGCGCTATCCGGAGGAGGAACGGCCTGCGTTGGAAGAATGGTATGGAAATCTGGCAGATATGATGCGTGCGGAAGGCGTAACGGAAAAAGGACATCTGCAAATCAACCGGAATGTCATTCTGAACCTGACGGAGCTGCATGGCGAATTGCTGGCTTCTACGAAATATCCGTTCTATAATGCGGCTTATTTCAAGGCACTGCCTTTTATCGTGGAGCTGCGCCAGAAGAGCGGCCGGAAAGAGGAGCCTGAGGTAGACACTTGTTTCGAGGCACTTTATGGAGTGCTGCTGTTGCGCTTGCAGAAGAAGGAAATCAGTCAGGGCACGGCAAAGGCTATGGAGGCCATCAGCGGTTTCGTCTCGTTGCTTGCCAACTATTATGACAAGGAGAAGCGGGGAGAATTGGAGTTGATGGATAATTGATAATTATGGAGGAAAATATTGTTCATCGTAACATTCTATATATAAGTGTAACTTTATTAAATGAATATTCTGATAACCGGTGCCAACGGTCAACTTGGCAATGAAATGCGAGTGTTGTCGAAAGAAAACGGACAACATGCTTATTTTTTCACTGACGTGCAGGAATTGGACATTTGCGACGAACAATCTGTGCATGGGTTTGTGAAGGACAACCGGATAGATGTAATCGTGAATTGCGCCGCTTATACGGCTGTAGACAAGGCGGAAGACAATCAGGAGCTTTGCGACAAGCTGAACCATGTCGCTCCGGGCTATCTGGCTGCCGCTGCCGAAGCTTGCGGTGCTGCATTGATACAAGTGTCTACCGACTATGTTTTTGACGGAACCGGACACACCCCCTATACGGAAGAGGCGGCTACTTGTCCCAATTCAGTATATGGTTTTACCAAACTGGCGGGTGAGCAGGCGGTGATGAAGTATTGCAGCCGTGCCATGATCATCCGTACGGCGTGGCTCTATTCCATTTATGGAAATAATTTTGTGAAGACGATGCTCCGTTTGGGACGCGAGCGCGAGACGCTGGGAGTTGTATTCGACCAGATAGGTACGCCGACATACGCCAATGATTTGGCACGCGCCATCTTTGCGGCTATCAGCCAGGGAATCGTGCCCGGCATCTATCACTTCAGCAACGAGGGAGTCTGCTCGTGGTATGATTTTACGTTGGCTATCCATCGTCTGGCAGGTATCAAGAGCTGCAAGGTAAGTCCGCTGCATACGGACGAATTCCCTGCCAAGGCACCGCGTCCGCATTATTCTGTGTTGGACAAGACAAAGATAAAGAAGACATTCGGCATCGATATACCCCATTGGGAGGCGAGCCTTGCCGTCTGCATGAAGAATTTGGAAGAGTGATTATTACTGACTAATTGATATATGGCCAATAACAACGAAATAGAGAGACGGAGAACGTTTGCGATTATTGCGCATCCGGATGCCGGTAAGACATCATTGACCGAGAAGCTGTTGCTTTTTGGTGGACAAATCCAGGTGGCGGGTGCCGTAAAGAGCAATAAGATAAAGAAGACGGCAACGTCGGACTGGATGGATATTGAAAAACAGCGTGGTATTTCCGTTACCACTTCTGTAATGGAGTTCGACTACCATGACTACAAGGTCAACATCCTTGATACTCCGGGTCACCAGGACTTTGCTGAAGATACCTACCGCACGCTGACGGCTGTGGACAGTGTTATCATCGTGGTGGACGGTGCGAAAGGTGTGGAAACGCAGACACGCAAGCTGATGGAGGTCTGCCGTATGCGTAATACGCCGGTGATTATCTTCATCAACAAGATGGACCGTGAAGCCAAAGACCCGTTCGACCTGCTGGACGAGCTGGAGGAGGAACTGCACATCCACGTGCGTCCCTTGACGTGGCCTATCGAGAGCGGTGTCCGTTTCAAGGGTGTCTACAATATCTACGAGCATAACCTCAACCTCTACCAGCCCAGCAAGCAGGTAGTGACGGAGAAGGTGGAAGTGGACATCCATACCGAGGAATTGGACAACCGGATTGGTGCCCAGCTGGCCGATAAGCTGCGTGGCGAACTGGAACTGATAGACGGTGTTTATCCCGAATTCGATAAGGAGGAATATCTGAAGGGTGAGCTGGCTCCTGTGTTCTTCGGTTCGGCACTGAATAATTTCGGTGTGCAGGAACTGCTGGATTGCTTTGTGGAGATTGCTCCCAGTCCCCGTTCCGTGAAGGCGGAAGAACGTGAGGTGGAGCCGGAAGAACCTAAATTTACCGGATTCATCTTCAAGATAACCGCCAATATCGACCCGAATCACCGTTCATGTATCGCTTTCTGCAAAATCTGCTCCGGCAAGTTTGTACGCAATGCCCCGTACTTGCATGTACGTCATGGCAAGACGATGCGTTTCTCGTCGCCTACGCAGTTCATGGCGCAGCGCAAGACAACTGTCGATGAGGCTTGGGCGGGAGATATTATCGGCCTGCCGGATAACGGTACGTTTAAGATTGGCGATACGCTGACCGAAGGCGAGGCGCTTCACTTCAAGGGGCTTCCGAGTTTCTCTCCGGAGATGTTCAAGTACATTGAGAATGCCGACCCGATGAAGCAGAAACAGCTTGCCAAGGGTGTCGACCAGTTGATGGACGAAGGTGTGGCGCAGTTGTTCGTCAACCAGTTCAACGGGCGTAAGATTATCGGTACGGTGGGGCAGTTGCAGTTCGAGGTCATCCAGTATCGTCTGGAGAACGAATACAGTGCGAAGTGCCGTTGGGAGCCGCTCAGTCTGTATAAAGCCTGCTGGATTGAGAGCGATGATGCGGCTGAACTGGAAGCCTTCAAGAAGCGCAAATACCAGTACATGGCGAAAGACCGCGAGGGTAGGGATGTGTTCCTGGCGGACAGCGGATATGTGTTGCAGATGGCGCAGATGGACTTCAAGCATATCAAGTTCCACTTTACGAGCGAGTTCTAAGCTATACGATTTTTGCTGACTCACGGCTATAAATGATGCAAGTCGAAGAAAAAGAGGAGGTACAAAGTAATGAAAAACTTTGTACCTCTTTATTTATTGTGGGAAGAAAGTGTTACCTTTGTTTCTGTAACGATTAATATGCATTGATTATGAAAACTGTTGAAGTAAGCTCGTTCCTTACCGATTTTACACCTTACTCATTATAAACACAAAATTTCAAGATGAAACATACCTCCCTTTTTCTCCTGCTGATTCTCCTTCTGGGGCTGACAGCCTGCTCGAAACCTGCCGATAGAACTTTGATGGACTACGAACAGTCCCTTTCTCATGCTGACTCGTTGGTGCAATGCGGTGCTGTCGACAGTGCCCGGGCCGTCCGCCTGATTTCCGGTTTGCACCGTGAGTATAATCAGATAAAGGAGCTTTCCGATGGCAGGCATGTGCGGCTGAAGCCGGTCAGTGGTTACGAACGTTTTTTCTGGGGAGTGTTTTCTGTGATTATGTTCAGCATTTCCGGTGCTATGCTGTTCAGCCTTATCCGTTTCAAGAAAGAACGTAGTCCCGTAACTATCTTGTCACCCTGAGTGAAAACGAACAGCGCTTGCGCAACAATGAACGCGAGCGCGAGGAACTGGAAGAGTGCCTGAAGGAGATGTCGCTGACCGACGAAGAGCGCGAAGAAGTGCATAGCTCGCTGATGAACCTCATGGAACATGGCAGCCGTCTGGATAAGGAAAACGAGTCACTCCGTGCCCGTCTCAAGGAGTATGAAGACAACCCTGTGCCTCGCGAACTGGAACTGTTGAGGAAAGAGGGCGAGCGTGTCTGTAGCTAACACTTGAAAAGGGACCCGGGTAG
>OLJB01000530.1_pt1 | contig 23121 bp, 23 predicted proteins | sample 1601391 | NCBI WGS metagenome assembly OLJB01 (sample SAMN01915215, study PRJEB22387) | human gut metagenome | isolation source: stool | host: Homo sapiens | place: USA | reverse complement strand
AATAAGGGCGGAGATTTCCCTTCACGCGGTCATGGTTGCCTTGAATCAGGTGCTTTTGCCCCTGCAACCGCTCCATAACCCGAATACTGTTTTCTTCGTTTTTCCAGAACGCATCGCCGAGCACATAGACTGTATCATCTGACGTGACGCGCTCATTCCAGTTTTGAATCAGAGTATCGTCCATCTGTGCGGTATCTGGAAATGGGCGATTATCAAAACGGAGCACATTCGTATGTCCAAAATGCATATCTGCAATGTAATAAATCATATTTTCTGTTTCCTTTGTCAGTTTCCTTTTTATTATACAGGGTAATCCGTCAAAAGCTCACTTTGTGAAAAATATTTATCTGTTTTCTCTGAGAGACTGGTATCAAAATGTGACGTTGGGGTCAAAAGGTCATTTGTTCGAGCAGTTTTCAGGTGAAAAAATGCGAAAAATATGATAGAATAAAAGAAAACACGGGTGGTGTGTTTTCATGTCATACAGAGCAAATCCCAGTCAGCAGCTCTCAATATTTGACCGAAGTCTTCGTCTGACAGAGCGGGAAAGAAAATGTCTGGAAAAATCATGGGCAAAAGTGTTTTCCGATGAGATCTTCCCTGCAATCGATGAAGAACGCTTTCGTGTTCTATACTCTGAAAATGCATCCAGACCAAATACGCCGGTAAACATCATCGTTGGAGCATTGATCATCAAAGAACTCTTTGACCTCTCTGATGACGAAATGGTGGAGAATTTGATGTTGGACATCCACTATCAATACGCACTGCGCACTACCAGTTTTGAAGAACAGCCGTTGAGTGACAAAACATTGTCCCGGTTTCGCCGCCGCTGTTATGAATATGAGTGTGCCCACGGCGTGGATCTGTTTCATGACTGTGTCAAGGATCTGAGTGAAAAAATCGCTAAAATGATGGGGATCAATTCCCGTATCAAGCGAATGGACTCTCTGATGATAGAAGCCAATATCCGAAATCTGAGCCGCATTGAACTGTTGTATTCCTGTGTTGCCAGAGCGGTAAAGTACCACCATAAAAACCATACCGGCATGGATCTGTCCGGTCTTGAGCACTACACCGATCCGGACGACCGCAATCTTGTCATTTACCATAGCAGAAATATTGATATTGATACCAGGACAGCAGCGATCATCAAAGATGCGGATATATTGTTAGAGCGCTGTCAGGACAAATACAGCCATGTGAAAGAGCACCAGTTGTTACTGCGGTGTCTGGAGGAGCAGACCGCTATTGATAATGGAGGGCGCAGGCTTCGCATCAAAGGGGAAGAATCACCGAAACCGACATCTCTTCAAAACCCGACAGACCCAGAGGCTACCTTCAGTGCCAAGGCTGGAAAGAAGCACATCGGCTATGTGGCGAATATCGTAGAAACTGTCAGTAATGGCGGTTCTGTCATCGTGGATTACCAATATGAGCAAAATATCTATTCCGATTCCCGTTTCCTTGGCGATCACCTTGACCAGCTGCCACCTCAAGAAGCACCCGCTTTTATTGTGATGGATGGAGCATATTCCGGGCAGATGCACCGGGATGCCGCAGCAGAAAAGAATGTGAAACTGATCAACACAAGTCTGAAAGGCACACCGGTGCCAGACATCTATGCAGATTTTGAGATCAGCGAGGATGGCGAACAAATTTTGCGGTGCCCTGCCGGCCATAAGCCGATCCGTTGCAAATATATTTCTACAAGCAACCAAGTGAAAGCATATTTCCCAAATGAAGCTTGTTCTCAATGTCCACATCTTGAACACTGCCATCCAAAACTCAGAAAATGTTCCAGCTTGATCGTGCTATCCCGCTCTGCCATAGGGCGTGCGAACCAGCAGAGACTCATAGCAGCAGAAGACTTCCGTAATTGGAGAAGGATACGAAACGGAGTTGAAGCGATCCCGGCTATTCTGCGAAACTGTTATCATGTTGATGAGATGCCGGTGCGCGGCAAGATTCCCGGCAAGTTTTTCTTCGGCGCTAAAATTTCAGCAGTAAATTTTAAAAAGCTGCTTCGGCAACGAAGGGGCTTCTGTTGTCATTCCCAAAACCCACTGCTCACATAAAAACATTGGTAAATACCGATAAACAGGATAAATCATCTGGCCGACCTCATTACTTGGTCAGTCGTTTTTTCTTTTATGGCTGGCTTCTTAGACAAAAAACCATGCTTTTGACCCCAATGTCAAAATGTGATACCAACCTCTCAGAGAAAACTCTTGCAAAAGTGTGCGCATACCTCCAGTTTTTTCTGTGTCTTGCGATCTGGCTTTCTATAGTGTTTCCTCGATCTCATACCCGCCGCCGAAAATGATCGTCAGCTTTCCATCGTTATGTACCTTGATGCACTCGATCATCTGGCGCACGATGCTGTCATCGTACTGCGTTTCATTCGCATTGCGCTCGGCGATGATGCTCTGAATTTCCTCCAGCCGCGCCTGCCGCGTGGCATCGCCGCGCACACTCTCCTGAATTGCGGCAATGCGGCGGTTAAGCTGCTCGATTTGATCGGAGATGCTTTTGAATTCATCCTCGCTGCTTTCTACGTCTTTCCCAGCCGCAACGGTTTCGTTGACCAGTTCCAGCATCCGTTTGTTCAGCGCATCGATGCGGCGCGTGAGTAGGTCAATTTCCTCCGAACCGCCATTTATGCCGATGGCTTCTCCGATGGTGGCTTTCATAAGCGTGAGGTAGGTGGACTCGTCCTCCGCGTGAAAGCGGTTCAGCGCCCGGACAACGGCCCCATGCAGGGCAACTTCTTCTGCGGTGATGGAGTTCTTACAATACTTTTTGCCATAGTCCAAACGACTGACGCAACGCCAGACGATTTTCTTTTTTCCGCGGATATTCCATGTCACACGCTTGTAGCGGCTGCCACATTCGGCGCAGTGCAGCACCTCGCTCAGCGCGTATTTGGAGTATTTCCCGCTTTGGGTAATAGACGTCTTATCCGATTTTGGTCGGAGGGCCTTTCGCCGCGCCAGTTCTTCCTGTGTGCGGTGGAAAATGTCGCGGCTGATGATCGCCGGGTGGCTGTTCTCGACAAGGTACATCGGCGCTTCTCCGTGATTCGCTTTGCGTGTTTTGGAAATGCAGTCTACGGTCACGGTTTTCTGAAGAATGCTGTCACCGCAGTATTTTTCATTCCGCAGGATGTTCATAATCATGTTCTTGCTGAAGCTGAGATCCTTTCCGGGAATCTCAATGTTCTCGGATTGGAGCATCTGCGCGATAAGTCCCACTGGCTGCCCAGTGAGAAACATTTCAAAAATCCGTTCTACAATGGCCGCTTCCTCCGGCACGATCTCCGGTTTGCCATCCTCGCCTTTCCGGTAGCCCAGCAGCCGCTTGTACTGAAAGCTCACTTTCCCATCCTCGAAGTTTTTGCGGTAGGTCCATGTGATGTGCTTGCTGATGCTCTCAGACTCGGACTGCGCAAAGCCCGCGTAAATGACAAGGTATAATTCGCTCTCGTTTTTCAGCGTGTCAATGTTCTGTTCTTCAAAGAAGATGCCAATGCCCTGCGCTTTTAAGGATCGTACATATTCCAGACACTCCACCGTGTTTCTGGCGAATCGGGATACGGATTTCGTGATGATATAGTCGATTTTCCCGTTCTGGCAGTCGCGGATCATGCGCTGGAATTCCGGGCGTTTGTCCGCCCTTGTGCCGGAAATGCCCTCGTCGGCATAAAGGCCGGCAAACTCCCATTCCTTGTTGGCAGCGATCATTTCCGTGTAAACGCGCATCTGGTTCTGATAGGATGTAAGCTGTTCTTCGGAATCTGTGGAGACGCGGCAGTAGGCCGCCACCCGCTTTTGGTGATATTTCTCCTTGTCTACAAGGATGGACTTTTTCGGTTCAATCAGGGTGACTGTCCGCTTCGGGATTTTCTGTACTTCCATTCGTTTCGTCCTCGCTTTCATAAATCTCGGTCTGTGTCTTTGTATGCAGAATGACGCCGCCTCCCGCGGAAAGGGAGACGGCGTCAATCAGGCTGGAAAAGCAGGCGCTGTTGAACGCATCCTGTGGATGCATCAAAGCGGCGCGTTTTCTGGCAATCTGTGCGGCGATCTGTGTTTTTGCATTGGTTTGCCGATAAAGCTGGCCTGCAATCTCGTGCAGCAGGTCTACGATCCGCTGCTCATCCGGCTGCTCCCGCGACATCCCATTTGTAATCTGCTGCTGCAGTGCCTGCACCGCAGGAGAATCTGTGTGCCGCGCCGTTTCATGGGGCAGCAGGAGATCGGCGTTTTCAATGATACGGTTCATAAGCAGCGTGACCTTTTGGAGCAGTTCGCCATCGCTGATCCGCACCCGCAGACCGCAGGCGGCGTTGCTGCACGTCCAGCTTTCCCGGACGGCCCGCTTGGAGTTGATGTGCCGAAGCATCGGCGCACCGCATTGTCCGCAGCGGACACGGTCGCGGATCTGCCGGATGCTCTCGCTTTCCTGAGCTGCCTGATTCCAGCGCCGTGCGCTTTTGGCTGCGACCGCTTCCTCGTAGACAGCGTCTTCGATGATCGCGTCAAATTCAGCATCGCCGGTGTATTTGGCGTTTTCTAGTATCCGAGAGATTCTCGCCTTGTCCCAAACGCAGCTTCGCTCTGTGTATGGGATGTTTTTCGCTGTGAGATCTTCCGCAATCTCCTTGAGCGATGCCCCGTGAATATATGCCGTAAAAATGCCGCGCACAGTTTCGGCCTCCTGCTGGTCGATCACGGTTTGACCGTTGCGGATGGTGTAGCCAAACGGTAAATATCGAATCTTTTTCATACCCGTCCCTCTTAAATCTGTTCTGTAAATCTGAGTCCGCCAAGCAGCGTTACCGTCATTTCGTCATGGTGATTGATGCAAATGTCGGTAACGATCTCATGGAACAGCTTCTCGTCGAACACTTCCAGCGGCTGTTCCAGCTCGTCAATCAGGGATTTCAGCTTTCGGACATCTTCCAGCATGGTGAGAATCTTGGACTCAAAGCTGCTGTATCGCTCGGTTTTCAGTTTATCGAGCTGCTGGCGGATCTCCCGCGCCTGCGTATGGTAAATATCTGCGGCGAGGTATCCCTTTGTGCGAAGCCGCTCCAGTGCAAGCAGCTTTGCGTTCAGTTCGGCAATGCTCTGACTGAGCTGGCTGGCCGCTCTGTTGTTCCGCTTATAGGCTGCGGCGGCAAATTCCAGCTTCTGAATCGTCTGACCGAGGATATCTTCTTCGCAGAAGCGCAGCTTGTTGATCATGGTGATGATGCCGTCGTAAATACGTCCCTCACTGTAATAGCCGGAATTGCAGGCGGTTGTGTCTGCTGCGTGTCTGGAGCAAACCCATTTGACCGTTCCGTTCCGCACCTTCCGATGATAGAAAGCGCCGCACTCGGAACACCGAATGCGGCTTGTAAGAGGGTATTCTGATTGAGACATTTTCCTTCCAAACTTCCTGCCTCTGCTCTGTAGTAGTGTTTGTGCAGCCTGAAACATTCCCTGTGGTAAAATTGCATCGTGGGTATTGTACGCAAAAAACTGATCCATCTCTCCATAATTGCGATGTTTTTTGAATGGCACGGTTTCCTCGCCATAGTATTTCTGGAATAGTGTATCCCCATCGTATTTTTCATTGGACAAGATATACGCGATTCTGTTCGCTTTCCACTGTTCTTTCTTCCCCTTTGTCAGAACGCTTTTTGCGCTTAATTCGTGTGCAATTTCAACCGTCGACATTCCATTTAAGTACGCTGCAAATATCCAACGAACGACCTCGGCTTCCGGTTCATAGATAACAAGTTTTTTATCAATTAGCCGATATCCATACGGTGCATTGCTTGCGATGTATTCCCCCGACTCCATCCGTTTGACAATGGACAGCCGCTGGTTCTGCGAGATGGACTTGGATTCCTCCTGCGCAATGGCTGCAAACGTATTGAGCAACATCTCGTCGGCCATCGCCAGTGTGTTGACGCCATCTTCTTCAAATTGCACCCCAACGCCGAGCAGCTTTAATTTTCGCGTGTAGCTCAGCGCCTCTTTGACGTTGCGGGCAAAGCGGGAGACGGATTTCGTGAGGATCAGGTCGATCTGGTGCAGCTCGCACATGCGGATCATCCGCTGAAATTCCGGACGGTTATCCGCTTTCATGCCGCTGAGACCCTCGTCGGCAAAAATGTCGACCAGCTCCCATTCCTGCTTCTCTGCAATGTATTTCGTATAAACACGTTCCTGCGTTGCAAAGGAATTTCGCTGATCTGCGGAGTTTGAGGACACGCGGCAATATGCCGCCACGCGCAGCTTGGGGATCTCCTGCTTCGTCGTTGGCGCAATCAGTTTTGCAACTGGCATTTTTCTCACCTCCCATGCCGTTTGTCAACGACAAGTATATCCGCGAAAAGGTTCAAGTCTACTGATATCTTTCAAGCGGTTCCGAATTCTACCAAACGCTGAAACGGCAGTGCGAATTCTTGTGGAAACCGTGCAAATTACAGTTTAATCTGCGAGGACAATGTCCGCGCCGGTCAGTGCCTGATAATATTTCTTGGCTCTGCGGTATTCTTTTTCCGTAATGTCTCCGCGCTGCCGCAGGGCGCGGAGTGTCATCAGGATTCGGAGAAAATTTGCGTTTTTGTTTTGGTGCTCAGATAGCATTTGTGTTTTCTTTCCTCCTGTGCGTCTGTTTTTGTACTTCGTCACACGCGCTCCAACGCGCGATTTTTATGCCTTTGGGGTGCAGCGTCCCCACCGGGACGCAGAAAAGCCGACACGCGGGCGCGTGTCGGCTGACGGTTGCTTCGTGGCTGGTCACTATTTCAATTTGATTTTTCCTTTGAGTGCGCTGTCGCTGGGTTTTATTCCATAATCATATTTTTTAAGCAGTGCGTCGAGAAGCAGATAGTTACTGTCTGAGAACATTGGGCTAACAACAATCCGCATATTGCTTATAGCAGCATCATCTAAGTCTGCATCATAATATGGTTTAAGTGGGATATTATTGCGTGCGCGCTGAAGTATTACAATATAACGAAACTCTTGTTGGAAATCCCAATGACTCCGTTTGAAACGTGCGATAAGCTACTGCGTATTGCATGAACCGCTGCACCCCTTTCCGAAAATACCGGACAACAGCCAGCCGATAAAGCCCATATAGGCCATCGTGATGAACGGGTTAGAAGTCAGCGGACAAGCTCCAGTGGGGCATCCCACAAAGTAGTAATATGCAAGGCCAACTAATGCGCCGCCTGCGGTAAAAAGAACTGGCTTCAGCCATTTTTTAATTTTTTCTTTCATCTCACATTCCTCCTGCTAAATATTCCTCTGCATAGTGAACAGCAGTTGCCCCATCGGCTACAGCAGTTACGACCTGCCGTAATGCCTTTGTGCGGACATCCCCAACGGCGAACACACCGGGGATGTTGGTGCGGGTACTCTCATCTGCAATAATGTATCCAGCCGGATCAATCTCAATCTGATCTTTCATCAATTCGGTGGAAGGCTTTCTTCCCACGCTTACAAATACACCATCGCAAGCAAGGGTACTTTCTTCTCCAGTTTTCACGTTCCTAATCTGGATACCGGTCAGCTTTTCGTTATGGAGCAGAGCTATAATCTCACTGTCCCAGACAAATTCTACATTTTCTGTTTTCATCAAAGGTTCATGGTAGATCTTTGTTGCTTTTAGGGTGCCTCTGCGGTGAACGACGATGACCTTTTTGCAGATCCGGGAGAGAATCAGCGCATCCGCCGCAGCGGTATTGCCACCTCCTGCGATGACAACCGTTTTATTCCGATAGAACATTCCGTCACAGGCTGCACAGTAATGGACACCTTTACCGATTAACGCCTGTTCCCCATCAACACCCAGCTCTCTGGGACCGGCTCCTGTAGCCAATACGATGGATTTTGCGTACATAGCGCCTTCGCTGGTCACAGCTTTCTTTACAGAACCTGACAGTTCCAGAGACAGCACCTCAGTCAGCTTGGTTTCCACACCAAACCGCTCCGTTCCTCGCTTCATTTTTTCTCCCAGGGAGAAACCGTCGATGCCATCCTCGAAGCCGGGATAGTTGTCGATTTGCTCGGTCAGAGCCATCTGCCCACCGGCAGACAGCTTTTCTAAAACCACGGTGTCCATTCCTGCTCTTGCAGCATAAAGGGCTGCGGTATACCCGCCGGGACCGCCACCTACAACGATCATGTCATAGATATGCTGCGCATTATTTACTTCCTGAGTCCGGTGCTGTAAGGTTTCCTCAATAAAAGCCACCAGCTGCGCTCTGGATTCTGGAGCGACGATAGAGCCAAGAGTCTGTCCGCTGTGATAGATCAGCAGAGTAGGGACAACTTCAATAGCCTCGGTCTCAGCCAATTCCGGTTCATCATCAATGTTGACAGCAGTGAATATCAGTGTATCCTTATATTCCTCAGCAACGCTTTCCAATGCTGGAGCCAGACGGCGGCAATATACGCACCAAGGGGCTGAAAACTCCACCAGAACAGTCTTTCCGCTATGCACCATTTCTTCAAATTGATTTCTATTAATATTGATAACTGCCATATTGCCAGCTCCTTTCCTTTGCTTGATTATAGTATAGCCAATCTAAAATAACATTTCGGTGATGATATCACATAAAATAGTGCGACATTGCTGCCGCACTAAAATTTTTCGTTATTAAGTAACTCGAGGATATGTTCACTGGAACGGATGATTTGAGACTGCTTATCTTTTATGGATGTTTTTTTTGCCTCCTCCAGCGAGAGAGAAGCATATAAATGAACCGTGTATGCTTCCTGCCTGAGAGAATCTTTATACTGTTCAGCTGCAAGATATTGTTTCTCAAGAATACTTAGGTTTTACCGCCTCCTTTATCTATATTTTATCAAATCACGACACATATTCCGTGACTTAATCACCTATTTCAGTCGCAGGAGTGATGGCCGCAGCCGTGGGAACCGCAAGAGTGACCTTCCCCATGGTGGTCGTGATGATCACACCGGACATTGGGGTTGAAGTCCAGATCGCCTGCTACCAGTGCTTCTGCTGCTGCATCAGCGTTGCCGGAAACACCACCATAAAGCCGGATACCCACATCGCTCAGTGCCATCTGGGCACCGCCGCCAATACCGCCGCAGATCAGGGCATCCACCTTCAGTGTACTCAGGACGCCTGCCAGTGCACCATGTCCGCTGCCGCCAGCATCCACAACCTCAGACGAAATGATTTTTCCATCTTCCACATCGTAGATTTTAAACTGTTCGGTGTGACCGAAGTGCTGAAAGATTTCTCCGTTTTCATAAGTGACTGCAATTCTCATAATATTATCTCCTTTCGGTTTTTCGTGCATCGGATGGATTTTTTTCTGATAGCAATTTCTGCACCCGTAGGCTGCGCTGTTTCCGTTGCAGAGTGTAAAATCCCCTCCCTCGATTCGCAGAGGAAGTCCCTCAACCAGCGCATCGGCCAGTTTTTTGCGGGCAGCTGCATAAATCTGCTGAACCGTTGTTCTGGCAATACGCATATATTCTCCGCATTGCTCCTGAGAAAAACCTTCACGGTCAATCAGGCGAATGGATTCATACTCATCCACATTCAGGACAATGGGAGGCAGTTCCTCGCCGCCACGAACCGGAACAAAACCATCATTATCTGGCAAACAACAAACTTTTCTGCATTTTCTCGGTCTTGGCATAGATTCACCTCCATATTATTTGCGGCATATGCCATTTATATAACCATTATACATCCTCACTTTCCTATATGTCAACGGAATTATTGACATATGCCATAAATTGTTTTATACTATGTGTATTCAAGGAGGTGTACCCATGGATTTTTCATCCTATTTTCCAATTTGGAACAAACTGACACCGACCCAGCAGCAGATTTTGGAGCGAAATGCAGTTTTACGAAAAGTGGACAAAGGGACCGTGATTCATAATGGAACTGTGGAGTGTACTGGTCTTCTGCTGGTAAGAAGCGGACAGCTTCGTGCCTATATTCTTTCCGATGAAGGACGAGAGATTAGCCTCTATCGTTTGTTTGATCGGGATATTTGCCTGTTTTCCGCCTCCTGTATGATGAACAGTATTCAGTTTGAGATTACCATTGAGGCGCAGAAGGATACCACGATGTGGGTTATTTCTGCTGACACTTATCAGCACATTATGAAAGAGTCTGCTGTGGTAGCTAATTTTACCAACGAAATTATGGCCACCCGTTTTTCTGAGGTTATGTGGCTCATGGAGCAGATCATGTGGAAAAGCTTTGATAAAAGGTTGGCAGGATTTCTGCTGGAGGAATGCAGCTTAGAGGGAACAAATATCCTCAAGATTACCCATGAAACCATTGCGAGCCACATGGGTACCGCCCGTGAGGTAGTTACCCGAATGCTTCGCTATTTCCAGAACGAGGGTATGGTCAAACTGACTCGTGGAACAGTGGAGATTACAGACAAAATCAGACTGGAACAATTGCAAAATGATTAAGCAAAAAGGACATCTGCTTGCTATTAGTTGCAAGCAGATGTCCTGATTTTATGCTCGATCCATTCCGCAGGCCGTAGCCGATTCAATGAGACAGCGATCATTGGTCACAGCATCATAGAACCGGAAGCCGCCGGAGAAGTTATAGCAGTCAAAGCCGTTTCCGGCTAGGATACGACAGGCAATGTAGCTGCGCAGACCGCTCTGACAGATGACGTAGACAGGCTTACGCTTGTCCAGCTCACCCAGCCGCTCCCGCAGCTCGTCCACCGGGATGTTAAAGAAGCCGTCAATGTGTCCGTGTGCGAATTCTTCCACAGTGCGGGTATCCAACAGAGTTACGCTTCCGTCACGAGGAAGACGATCTGCATCTTCCAGATGCCATTGTTTCAGAACACCGTTTGCGATATTTTCAACCATAAAGCCAGCCATATTTACCGGGTCTTTCGCAGAGGAATAAGGCGGTGCGTAGGCCAGATCCAGATCCTTCAGTTCCGTGGCTTTCATTCCTGCCCGGATAGCAGTGGCCAGCACATCAATGCGCTTATCCACACCTTCATAGCCTACGATCTGCGCACCCAGCAGGCGATAAGTCGCCTTTTCAAAGACCACCTTCATTGTCATGACTTTCCCGCCGGGGTAGTAACCTGCATGGCTCATGGGTGACAGGATAACCGTATCAACATCCAGCCCTGTTTTTCTGGCGTTGGTCTCATTTACGCCGGTAGTAGCGGCAGTCATGCCAAAGATCTTGATGACACTGCTGCCTTGGGAGCCGGTATAATGGCTGTCTCCGCCACAGATGTTGTCCGCAGCGATTCGTCCCTGTTTATTGGCAGGGCCAGCCAAAGAGATCAGAGCATCCTGCCCGGTAACGAAGTGCTTCACCTGCACCGCATCGCCCACGGCATAGATGTCGGAAATGGAGGTTTCCATTCGGTCATTGACCACAATACTTCCTTTAATGCCCAGTTCCAACCCGGCATCCTTTGCAAGGGTGGTTTCGGGAGAAACACCAATGGCCAGGATTACCATATCCGCATGGAGAGACGGTTCTTCTTTCAGCAGCACATCCACGCCGCCGTCCCTTTCCTCAAACCCTTCTACGGTATGACCAAGTGCCAGCTTTACACCGTGCTTGCGCATTTCATTATGGATGAAAGAAGCCATATCGGCATCAAAGGGGTTCATAAGCTGTTTTGGACGCTGGACAATGGTGACATCCATCCCCAGCTCTCGCAGGTTTTCTGCCAGCTCCAATCCAATGAAGCCACCACCTGCCAGTACAGCGGATTTGGGATGGTTTGCATTGATGTAAGCCTTGATGCAGAAGGTATCTTCAACAGTGCGCAGGGTAAACAGCTTATCAAGACCTACACCGGGAAGCCGGGGCTGAGTAGGCTTGGCTCCGGGGGAGAGAATCAGTTTGTCATAGCTCTCCTCGAACTCCTCACCGGTTTCCAGATTTTTCACGGTAACTTCTTTTTTTTCGGGATGGATAGCCGTGACCTCATGGCGCACCTTCATGTTTACATGGAACCGGGAGAAGAAGCTTTCCGGGGTCTGGAGGATCAGATCCGACCGATCGGTAATCACATCACCGATATAGTATGGCAGACCACAGTTGGCATAGGAGATATACCCCGAGCGCTCAAAAACTACGATTTCTGCCTGCTCATTCAGTCTGCGAATACGGGCGGCAGCGGTAGCACCGCCTGCCACACCGCCCACAATGACAACTTTCATGTTATCGTTCCACCTTTCCTGCATAAGCGGAAATTCCGCCTATGTTTTTCACGCTGGTATAACCCATCTGCTTCAAAATAGCAGCTGCCTGACGGCTTCTTGCACCGCTGAGACAATGAATAAAAATGGGGGTAGATTTATTGTCAATCATGCCAGCCACTTTGCTAATGGACTGCAAAGGAACATTTTTACTGCCGGGGATATGCCCCTGCCGGTATTCGTCGGGGGTGCGAACATCCAGCAGGACTGCGCCATCCGTAGTGCTATATTCTTTGACACCCTGATTGATGTCAGGACCTTTTAGGAAATCGAAGAATCCCATCCTTGCACCTCCTTACAGCATGGCGAGAATCTGAGCCTTAGGTCTGGCACCGGTAGCTTGATTGACAATCTTTCCGTTCTTCATAACCACCAGAGTGGGAATGCTCATCACACCGAACTGCATAGCCAGTTCCTGTTCCTCATCCACATTAATTTTAACAACCTTGATATCGGAGCGCTCCTTGGCAATCTCCTCTACCAGAGGAACTACCATGCGGCAAGGACCACACCAGGGAGCCCAGAAATCCATCAGGACGGGCTTGTCCGAGTTCAAAACCTCTTGATTGAAATTGTTTTTATTAACATTGATAGCAGACATATTTAAGTCCTCCTGTTTTCTTTTTTATGGCTTTATTATATCCAGCAGTCGTTCCTTGTTCTGTGATTTTATCACTTATCGCCGTTGACTGTTTCACCGGGCCAACTATTAATTCCGCCGATCTCAATGATATTGGTGTAGCCCAGTTTCACCAGTTTTTCAGATGCCTGCTTACTCCGATTACCGCTGCGGCAGTATACCAGAATCAGCTGATCTTTATCCGGCAGTTCAGAGATATCCTCTGTGCCAATGGATTCGTTGGCAATATTGATAGCACCGGGAATATGCTTTTCGCTATATTCCTGAGCAGTACGAACATCGAGGATGATGTATCCGGTTTCCTCATCCATCATCGTAATAGCTTCATCCATAGTAATCTGTCGATAGGTTTTTTCAGCGGATTGCGTTGCACAACCAGAGAGAAGCAGTAAAGTCATGAAAATGGGAATGATTCTTTTCGTGTGGATACCTCCATATTTTGAAGATAGGGCAGCCGTTTCCAGCTGCCCTGTTTCCTTTTTTATGTTCTTGCCATTCCGTCTACACTGAGCACAACGCCCGTGATATAGGATGCTTCGTCAGATGCCAGGAACACAAATGCATTGGCAATATCCTCCGGTTGACCCAGGCGGCGCAGAGGGATCTGCTTGATGAGCGGATCAATTACTTCCTTGGGAACAGCCTTCATCATATCGGTCAGGGTAATACCGGGAGCGACTGCATTCACTCGAATACCCTTCGGACCCAATTCTCGGGCAAGGGAAACCGTCAGGCCATTGACAGCAAATTTGGATGCGGGATAAGCAAAGCCACTGGGCTGGCCGTAAATGCTGACCATTGAGGATGTGGAGAGAATAACACCTTGACCTTTTGCAATCATGCACTCACTGGCGGCTCTTGTAGCATTGAACACGCCTTTTACATTCAGATCCATAACCTTATCAAAGGTTTCCTCCGTATACTCGGTAAAGGGAGTGCTTTCGGATACACCGGCATTGTTCACCAGAATATCAATGCAACCGTATTTTGAGGCAGCTTCTCGGAACGCATTGCGGACAGATTCCAAATTGGACAGGTTAGGACTGATTCCCGCAACTGTTGCATCAGGGTACTTTTCTTTCAGCTGCGCAACCGCTTTGTCAGCAGAACCTTGTGAGCTTGCGGTCAGGATTACCGTAGCACCTTCCTTCAAAAATTTGTCTGCGGTAGCGTAACCAATGCCACGGCTGCCTCCGGTGATGATTGCAACTTTATCTTTCAGTCTCATAAGAATACCTCCTTGTGTTTTGTATTTGTAGTATAACCTGTTTCGGAGGCGCTCTCCGTGATAAAATCACATTTCTCCAAGAAGGAATGATAGAAAAATCATGCCCGTGCATAAATAAAAAGCCACAGTCACGCTCCGATTTGAAGTGTAGACTGTGGTTTTTATTTTACAGGTTCTGCACTTTCAGCCATCTTGATGATTTCGGAATCATCAATTTTGCTTGGAGTGTATTCGAGAACATAAGTGACTTCCGGAGAATAAGTCCAACAGAGAAATGCCGTGTCATCTTTCTTGTAAAGAGCGCCCGGCCAGTCCTGAATCATCATTTCCTCACAGCTGTCCATACCATCAACAAAATGCATCGAGGTGAGAATGTAACTACGGATAGCGAAATATGGGGGAGGCTGTCAACCAAAATATCTCGACAAACAGCCGACAAAAAATGACAGCCAGCGAAATGCTGGCTGCCTGTTCGGGCACAAAATGGGAACGGCCCGGGAAACGCATAGTCAGTCGAGAATCTCCATGAGTCGGCCGCAGCAGAAGGGGATGACCTCGCCTTTTTTGACGTGAACGGTCTTGTTGCACGTCTGACAGTAAACATCCGTGTCATACGGCGCACGAACGCTTGGGACAGCACCAGTTTCCTCTTTGGAAAGACCTTCAATGTGGAACATTGCGGTTTTGTCCTCACTGGGAATGTAGGTGCCCATTGGTTCAAGGCGCTTCGTCTTGCCGATACAGTTGGCCATCTTGATCCAGAGCGCCTCCAGCTCTGTTTTTTCTGCGGGATTCTCCGGGGTGAACTCAACAATATCCTGATTGATTCGAATTTTCATAATAGTTGATCTCCTTTTCTTAGCCGCTCATCAGACCGGAGATGACGCCCATGATCTTATCATGGCAGCCGCCGCAGCCGGTGGAACAGCTTGTGATTTTTTGTACTTCTTGAAATTCGCGCTCGACGTCGGAAAAGCGGTTCGTCTGCGCAAGTGCGCGGTCAATATCCGCGAGCGTGACGTGCTTGCAGTGGCAAAGCTCTACGTTCTCTTTGTATTCCATGGCCAATCAGACCTCTGTAAATGCGGACTTGTCCAGACCGCAGTCAGGGCAAACCCAATCCTCCGGGATTTCTTCAAACGGTGTGCCGGGGGCAATGCCATTCTCGGGATCGCCGACGGCCGGATCATAGACGTAGCCGCAGGGACATTCGTATTTCATGATTGAATCTTCCAAAACAATAATGATTATTATTACTGATTACAAAATACCATAACTCTCCCGATTTGTCAAGAGGGAACTTGCAAAAGCAGCGCATCCTGATGGATGCGCTGCTTTTGCTGCAAGGGAGACATGGGAACAGATCGTGAAATGGATGCGGAGAGGGTTGAGCAAACGGGATGCGAGGGAGCAGGACAGGCGCGGGACAGACAGACCGAAGGGGATTGGGAGCAGGCGTGGCGAGAGGATGCGGGGATGATTGCGGGAGGGAACAGAATAGCCAGCCGGATGCGCTGATTTTTGACATATTAGACAAGAATGAGGATATAGGTTCAGAAAGAAACCGTTTTTTGCGAAAAAAGGCTAGGAATGACTGCAATGTGGTGCTTTTGCAGGAAAGTTTTACCGCTGAAAAATGAGTTCCTCCGATAAGAAGTCCTTCTTCTTGATGCCGCGCTCCTTGAGGTAGCGGTCAAGTCGGTCAAAGAGCTCTGCGGGGATCTGCGCGGCTAAGGTTCTCATTTCTCCGGTCATGATTTTTTCATCCTTCCAGTCGTAATATTCCGTGATCATGGCTTCCACATACTCACCGAGGGTCATCCCGGCTTTTTCCTGCTCCTGCCGGACTCTGGTATGGAGTGCGACCGGCAGCATGGCGCATAGGTTTTTTCTTGTTTCCATTGCAGTCTCCTTTCGATTTGGTACGCCAAGTATCGCAGGAAAAAGGAAAGAAAGCTATTCACCAGAGCCACCAAAGAACGCCGCACAAACGAAGCAAATTGGACTAATCCGTAAACAAATCCGGTCTGGCTGCGACGGCAAAGCCCTCGCGCCCGGTCACGACCACGCCATTCTGCCCGCCGGAGCAGTGGATGACGAGGATATTGCCCACGCTGTCGTAGCCGCAGACGATCCCGACGTGGCTGTCATCCGCGTAAAAGACGAGATCGCCGGGCAGTGCGTCTGACCATGCAATGTTGGTGCAATACCCATGCTGCGAGGCTGCGCCACCGCCGCGTCCGGGCAGGTATGCACCGCTCGTGGCGTTATAGAACGTCCAGTCCACAAAACCGGAGCAGTCCAATCCGAACGGAAGCACCTTGCCGGTCGAGCCGCTGCCGGGTGCAGTGACTGTCGTCGGCGTTCCCCAGCGGCTGTCCCAGCCGAGAACGAGGCTTTTGCCGCCCCAGAAATACGTCACCTTTCCGAGAAGCTGATACGCCGTCAGGACAATGGATTCGCGCAGCGGATCAAGATCATCCGGCAGCGTGCCTTGGATGTCCGAAATGTCGACGGGGCCGATGGGCGTACCCCCCGGTTGATAATTACCGATCAGGGACAGGAAAATGTCGTCGTAGTCCGGCTTCAGCAATTCTTCGAGCATCTCCCGCTGCTGGGCAGTGAAGCTGTATTCATCTGCCATCTGCATGGCGTCCTTGATCTGCACAGAAATATGCAGCGTTGTGATCTGCTCGCCGTCTACGGTTCTGGTCGTCAATTCGTATTCCAACTTGTTGGCATCGAAAAAAATTTCCCGCAGGAGCTGGAGTTTTTCTTCGTCCATTGTTATAACGTCCAAGCCGTGTTCTTCGTCGGTCGAGACCTTGACCGCGTACACAGCCAGCACATTCCGCCAGTTCTGCAGCATGGCCGCTTCCATGCCCTCCTGCATATCCAGCTCATCGTATGGATGATCCTCCATGATACGGTAGATTTCATCGGTGAACTCGCCGTTCAGCGTTGCAACCGCGTCCGGAATCTTGATTTCCGTACCGGTATCCTCACCGGCGAACAGGATACCGAGCGGCGAAGCAAACAACATCCCTACAAGCAAGATCACCACGACAACGGAAACTGCCGCCGCGCCGCCTGCGCCGATAGCTGCGACCAGCTTTTCTGCCGCTGCCACGATTGCCCGCAGAACCTTCTTTCCGGCTTCCTTTGCAGCTTTTGCCGTTTTGATCGCCGTATCTCGAAGTACCTGCCCTTTGCGAATGACAGTTGCAGCCCGTTTGGGAGCAGCTGCCGACGCTTTGCATGGCAAGGCTTTTCCCGCAGATGTGGCGGACTTGATTTTTGCTTTTGGTGCTGTTTTGATCTTCTGCTTTTTTACAAAAGTTGGTCGCGCATGCTTTTGGACACGCACAGGTTTTGCAGGGACAGCATTTCTGCTCGTTGGTACGGGGGCTGTTTCATTCGCCAATGATAGTTGACATAATTTTTGCTCGCCGCGTACAGCTTTCTTTCCAGCTTGCTGCGCAGCCTGCTGTGGGCTTGCCTGCACGGGCGTTACCTGTGTTGGTTGCTGGGCTGCAAGGTATTTCTGCTTGCTCTTGATGTCCGGCAGCAGTGTCTGCGGGGCATCCGGTTTCGCGGATTCTGTATTGGCGTGCATGGAAACTGCCTGTGGCTGCCGCGTTCGAATCTGCGGCAGGGCTGACTGCTCCGGCTCCGTACTATGGGAAACGTGGAGTTTCTGCTGTTCACGAACAGTTTCCCGTGTACGGATGACCGGCGAAAATGTTTCGGAATCTGTGAGCATATCTTCAATACCGCTCGCTTCTTCCTTGAGAAGATGTTGTTTTTTTCGTTTCTTTCGGACGTACTCTTTCGTCTTGATTGCAGGAAGCGCGAACTGTGTGGTATCCGGTTTTAGCGCAGCAGGAGGTTCTCGCAGAGAGGAAACAGGCGGCTTTTCTCTTGGCAGAGTCCGTGCTGATGGCTGCACCGTCGGGGTCGTCGCAGGTGCAGACGGTTCCGTGCTGGCAGGAGATTGTCCAAGCGACCGTTGTTCTGCCGGTCTTGCTTTCCCAGCAGGCTTTTCTCTTACTGATGTTTCCAGTTCGCGCACGGATCGGTTTACCTGCGCGTGGTGAACAGCCTGCGGCTTTTCGTGTATCTCCGAAGCTGGATGCCGGGACTGTTGCACAGATGCATCAGCGGTCGGTGTATGCTCCCGCATTTTAGGCTGCGGGGGATTTGTAGGAGGAATCGTTTTCTCCTTGATTGACGAAGCCGATTCACGCACAGAATGTTCCATTGTCGATGGCATTGTTTCCGCAGAAACAGCCGTTGCGTTTTCATGAATCCTCGGAGTTGGATACTGAGACGGGGACACTGATGCTTTCGCATCTGGCGTATATTCTCGCGCTTTGGGCTGTTGGGCGTTTGCAGGAGGAACCGGCTTCTCCCTGATTGGAGAAGCCGATTCGCGCACAGACTGATTTACCTGTGACTGGCTTTGTGGTGGATATCCCCTCGGTGCCGCAGTAGGCTGCCGGGGGTGCCGAGGCTGCTCATGTTGTGGAACAGATTCTGTCCTGGCTTCCCGCTGCGGTTCGGATTTTGTTTTCGGCAGCCTGTGGGCTGCCTTTTCTGCCAGATGGCGGACTTCCTGCACGGCATGGTCGGCGGTGTCTGTGATCTTGTCGCTCTCGTAACGATCGTCTGACTTACCATCCTGTGCAGCCTCGCGCAGCTCCTGCCGAAGCTGCTGAAAGGAAGCATCTGTGCCGCGGCGGAATGCTGTCTGCGGCGCGGATTTGAGGGTTTTGACGGTTCGCTCTTTCAGCGGTGATTTTTCTTTGGCCTCCCGCATTACGACGCCTGCTCCACCCGTTCAGATAGTTTCGTCGTCATAAGCTGGTACAGCTTGCCGTTTTTCGGAAAATGATCCACGAAAGGCACGATGGTGCTGCCGCACTTGAGAAGCCCGTGTCCAAAATCCACACCAGAAATGTACGAGAGCTGGTTATCCGAAATATTGAGCAGCCGCGCCAGCTCTACGCGGTCTGTTGCCGCCTGATTGAGCATGAGCAGAAATTCGCTGTTTGCAAGCATCGTGCGGGCGGTATGGGATTGCAGCAGGTCGTCGACGTTCTGCGTCAGCCCCGTGCCGCAGGCCCCGTATTTGCGCATCCGCTTCCAGAGCGTAAACAGGAAATTAGCACTGTATTCATGCTGGAACAGCAGGTAAATTTCGTCGATGTAGAGCCATGTGTTTTTGCCGAGCTTGCGATTGCGGATGATGCGGTTGAACACGCTGTCCAGCACGACGAGCATGCCGACCGGCAGGAGCTGTTTGCCAAGGTCACGGATGTCATAGCAAAGAATGCGGGAATTGGTGTCCACGTTCGTGTACTTGGCAAACGTATTCAAGCTGCCTTCCGTGAACAGCTCCAGTGCCAGCGCAACGTCCCGCGCTTCTGGTTCCGGCTGCTCCAGGAGCGCAGCATGGAAGTCTTGTAATGTCGGCACAATGCCGAGATAACCGTTTCGGATAAACTCCCGGTAGACCTGCGCGGTACAGCGGTCAATGATGGATTTTTCCTTGGCAGACAGCTTGCCTGCGCCCACGAGCTGCTCGCAGAGGGACAGTAAGAATTCGGATTTCAGCACGACGGGGTTATCCCCGTCGTTGTAGCCGGACTCCATATCAAGAGCATTGATATGATTGGGCGAGGTCGCGGAAATTTCAATGACCTCGCCGCCCAAGCCTTCGACCAGCGGGCGATACTCGGCTTCGGGGTCGATGATGATAATGTCGTCGTTCGTGGACAGCGCGATCTCCGTAATTTCGCGCTTGGCTGCAAAGGATTTGCCGGAGCCGGAGACGCCGAGGATGAAGCCGTTGCCGTTGAGCAGTTCTTTTCGGTCTGCGAGGATTAGGTTTTTAGAAATCGCGTTCTGCCCGTAGTAGATGCCGTGCCGGTGGCGGATCTCTTGCGCCTTGAACGGCATGAGCACGGCGAGGGCTTCTGTCGTGAGTGTCCGCAGCGCGTCGATGCGCCGCAAACCGAGTGGCAGCGCGGTGATCAAGCCGTCCTGCTGTTGAAAGCTCAGCTTTGCGAGCTGGCACAGGTGCTTGCGCGCAATGGACTGGAGCGTTTCGGTGTCGCTGTCCAATTCTTCCTTGCTGCCCGCCAGATGCACCAGCGTGACCACGGCGAACAGCATCCGCTGGTCGCGGGTTGTGAGGTCGTCCAGCATCTCGCGGGTTTCCTTCCGCTGCTGTTCCAGATCATACGGCACAACAGCAGAGAAGTTCTGGTTGCTGTTCTGCCGCCGCTGCCAGTTTGTGACGTTCGTCTCCACGCCGAGCAGCTTGTTTTCTACTTCGCGCACCGCTTCGTCGGTCGGCACGGGGATCATGTCAATGGAGAGCATCATGCGCCGGTTGAGGTCGGTCAGCTCCAGGATCATGCTGTCTTTGATGTAGCTGGCATAGTCCTTGAGGAACAGGACGCGGCCATATTGATTTCCCATTTTGAAGTAGTCCCGATGAAATTCCAGACTGTCCGGGCAGATCGTGTCCTTGAGGTTGTGTCCGCGCTTCATGGCAGATTGCAGATCAAAAGGCACGGATGATTCCTCTGGTCGGAAGAATCCACGCAGCACATCCAGCCGCTCGGCAGCGTCCAGCTCGTTGGAGGACGAATTGAGCCGCGAGAGTTTAGAGGAAACCTCACCTGTCACGCGAGAAAAGAATGTGCGCGCTTCGTCTACATTCTTTTTGTGAACGGAAACCGTGATGAACCGCTCCTGTTCCACGCTGGCGGAGCTGCCGGAGATTTTGCCTTCCAGCATCCCGTTGAACTCGTCCACAAAACCGTCGAGGCTGTCGCCGCGCTGCGGAAGCAGGACGGTATCCGCAAACGCCTGCCGGTTGACCTGCTTGTTGCAGATCGTGAGCTTCGTGGTCGAGCCGCTGTCCAAAGCGTTCAGCAGTTCGCTGTAACCGAGGAACATCGCAGTCTTGTCCTCTTTGGACGCGATGGCATAGTTGATGTCCGAAAAGCGCAGTGTTCTGGAGTATTTCGTGCCGAATTGAAAAATCCCATCCGCGAAGATTCGCTGGATGGGAATGACATCCTGTACGCTGCGCGGGATTTTATATGCCGTTCGATCCTGCTTGATGGTGTTGTTGAGGGTTTTAATCAAGCGTCAGCACCTCCCGCATTGTACTGCTGTCCAATAAAAGCTCCGCGTACAGATTCTGTGGATGATATGCAAGCGTTCGCGGGCAGAGGATTTCCGAGCGGATGACCGCCAGCAGGAAGCGCTCGGCGGGCATGCCGTTGTAGGTAAAAAAGCCGCACATGGCAAACGGGAACGCTGCCAGCATACACACCCAGCCGACCTCCGCTGCGCCGATGAGCGGCTTCAAGCCAAAATACGCGCCGACTGCCACACCGATGGCAAGCAGCGCGAACACCATCTGCCGCAGCGATAAGCCGAACAGAATGCTCTCCTGATACCGCTGGATTTCTTTGTTGATTTTCACTTCGATGATGAATCCCTCCAATTTTTCGGTTTTTCTTGGATTGACCCTTGAACTTTTCTTCGTTCCAAGCTAACATGGCACAAACTTTCAAAAGGAGGTCGTGCCATGTTGATGATCGTATTTGGGGCAGGCTGTTTGCTTCTGTCCGTATTATTTCATGCCGCGTCGCTGCTGCATCTCGGTCTGCCGCTTTTGTATGCGCTGATCGTGCCGACGCTGTTCTCCGGCTGGTATTACAGCCACTACGCGCTGGCGAATGGGATCTGGTATGCACTCATTGTCCTGGGGCTGATTTCTTGGATTGTGTCGCTGGTGCGGAAAGTTCGGCGCATGATTTAGCCAAGTCCCATCAGTTCTCGAATAATTCGGTCAGACATTTTGATGGAGCCGACGAGCACCAGCATATTGAACACCAGTTCGCCAATGTAGTTCCAGACGACCGTTGCCGGGGCAAGTCCTTCTGTTACGACGGGTGGACTGGACGCGAATTGTGAGAAAATAATACAGGCCAGCAGAATGACACAGCCCTCCAAGCAGATGGCGGCGTAGCTCTTGATGAACGCCATGCCAATGCTGCTGGAGGGCTGTCCTGCGAAGCTCGACAGCGGAATCGGCGCAATCGCCGTCGCCATATAGAGCTTAAAAAAGCGGCCGTAGACGGTCAAGATCATGACGAGCGACAGCACCCAGATGAACAGCGAACCGAGCAGCGTCACTGCCCAGAGCGGAATGCTTTCCAGCAGGCCCACATCTTCAATCGTCGTTGCAATCTCGGCGGGCAGTGTGGATGCTTCCATTGCCGAAAGACCGGACGCACCCATGATCGTCTGGATCACACCCTGCGCAATCGAGAACAGCGCCGTCATCAGCTCCATGCCGTAGGTGACCGCCGCCTGTGCCAGTACAAAACGAATGAAGCATTTGAATGCCACCTCCGGGCGTTTCAGCTCCGTAAAGTTGCCGCAGGTTTTCATCACGCCAATCACAAAAAACAGCACCAACAGCGCATACGCAATGGCTTTTAAAGCATCGTTGATTCCGACAATCACATTCCAGATCCCGCCGCCTTTGAAATTCTCCGGGCTGGTGGTCAGCAGCGTCCAGATTTCTAGCAGCTTGCCGTTCCACGTTTCCAGCGAGGAATTGAGGTTATCTATGATCCAGTTTCCACTTGAGATGGTATCACCTCCAGTTGTATCGGGGAGAGCAGTTTCGCTCTCCCCATATTCTTATCAGCCGGTGATCAGCGTCAAGATCTCCTTGGTGAACGTAATGACAATACCGCCCGCAACAGTCAGGATGCCGTTCGCGCGCTGCGACGGATCGTGCGACTTGAGAGACAGGCCAACCTGCAAAATGCCGAAGCCGAGCAGGATCAAGCCGACCGCGCGAATCAGGGAAAAGATAAAATCACTCAGATTGTTGACGACCGCAAGCGGATCGCCGTCTGCCGCGAACGCCGGGACAACAAAAACCGCCAGCATGAAAA
>OLJB01000527.1_pt1 | contig 23219 bp, 9 predicted proteins | sample 1601391 | NCBI WGS metagenome assembly OLJB01 (sample SAMN01915215, study PRJEB22387) | human gut metagenome | isolation source: stool | host: Homo sapiens | place: USA | reverse complement strand
TATTCTCCGATATGATTCTGTATCCGCACTATCCCACCCACTTTTCGTAGGGCGAGGGGCTTGCCCCTCCCGTTGCACCGTAGTTATTGATTTTCTCAGCGTTTTTAATCTATCAATCATCAATAGCGGATTGCAATCAAATTTTCATTTTTATATATTAACTTGATTTTTGATAATTGCAATGATGTTTCGGGAGGTGCAAGCAAGGCAAGGATGCCTTAAGTGTGTGCCCAAAGTTTCGCACGGATGCGAAACCAAAAAGCACACACAGACACTCCCCTACGAATATTCCTACAATTCATCACAACCGCATATAAACTGCAAACGCCAAACTTGGCTTATAAACACTTTGCCGGTTTCGTAAAATGTAGCAAATCGCAAACATTCTTGGCTCCCTTGCCAAAGGGAGCTGGATTGCGACAAGACTTTTTCTTATTATAAATTGCAACATTATGCGATTTAATCAACGTTAATATCCGCTCAACCCTATCTGTCGCAAGACTGAGGGATCGTTCGCAACCACTGTCCCACACCAACCCTTCCAAAACCTCAACCACCAAAGTAAGTCCTAACTAACCTAATTTTTACAAAAAAATTTTGCAAAACCTCTTGACAAACGCCGAAGTATCGGTTATAATAAAATCAACAAATCAGTAAACGTTACTGATTTTGCTAAAAACAATAAGAAAATAATGATTTTATCACTATGAAAGGATAGGTAATTTACTATGAAAAAGTGGGTATGTCCGGTATGCGGTTACGTTCATGAGGGAGATACACCTCCCGAGTTCTGCCCCCAGTGCAAGGTTCCCGGCAGCAAGTTCATAGAGCTTAAGGAAAGCGAAAAGCTTGTATTTGCAGACGAGCACAAGGTAGGCATCGCAAAGGCAGTTGAGGATGAAGAGATCATCGCAGGTTTAAAGGCAAACTTCGAGGGCGAATGCACAGAGGTAGGTATGTATCTCGCTATGGCAAGAGCCGCTCACAGAGAAGGTTACCCCGAGGTAGGCCTTTACTACGAAAAGGCAGCTTGGGAAGAGGCTGAACACGCAGCAAAGTTTGCAGAGCTTTTAGGCGATGTTGTAAGCGCATCAACTAAGGAAAACCTTGAAAAGAGAGTTGCCGCAGAGCACGGCGCTACACAGGGCAAGCTTGACCTCGCTAAGAGAGCAAAGCAGTTAAATCTTGACGCTATCCACGACACAGTTCACGAGATGGCTAAGGACGAAGCCCGTCACGGCAAGGCTTTTGAGGGTCTGCTGAACAGATACTTCAAGTAAGCGGCGGCTGTGAGCCGCACCAAATTCGCCTTTTCAAAATTCTGCTTACCGCAGGACAGCGAAACGGCGGCATCATAAAAAGCAATAAACAAACTACAGCCGTAAGCACTCTTGCTTACGGCTCAGTTTGTTCTTATAGTAAAAACGCATCTGATACACAAAAAAGAACACCGGTCGCCCGGTGTTCTCTTTTTTTACTGTCAGCTTATTTGGCTGTCTTCACATTTGCATAAGTATAAGTGCTTGTATTTGCACCCTTATAAGACGCAATCCTTACCTTATACACGCTTCCGGCCCTGAGTCCGCCAATAGTGACAGTAGCATTCGTACTGCCCTTTAACGTCTTTTTGACCCACTTGCCGCCTTTGTAAATTTCAACCTTATATCCGTCTGCACTGGCGTTTTTACCCCACTTAACGGTTATCGAGTTGCTTTTTGCCGATACAACCTTGATATTGGTTACCGGTGAAAGCACTGCAGTAACCGTAGTATAGCTGTAATCGCCGTACAGATTGTCCTTATACGCTCTTACCCTTACTTTATATGTGATGTAAGGTGTAAGTCCGCCAAGCACAGCCTTTGCTGTCTTATTATCGGTTATGGTCTTTTCGACCCACTTACCGCCGATATAATATTCTACGTTATATCCGTCAGCGTTTGTATCCGCATTCCATATAACAACCGCCTTTGAGTCCACTGCGCTCTTTACCTTAAGACCGCTGACCTTTGTCGGAGCGGTAGTGATATAAATATCGTCGAATGCACTCTCAAGCTCACCCTTATAAGCCTTTATTCTGACCTTGTAGGTTTTGTAGCCCTTAAGCGAGCCTATTGTAACGGTAGTTTTTTTATTGCCGACGAGCGTCTTTTCATTCCACTTACCGTCTGCATAGTACTGAACGGTATAACCGTCCGCACTTTCGTTCTTATCCCATTTAAGCGTAAACGAAGAAGATGTGACTGTCTGCGTAATACCCGTAACTTTTGACGGGAGCGTATCGATATAGCCGTATGTATACGGGCTGTAAAGGTCGCCCTTATATGCGCTTACCCTTACTTTATATCGTGTTCCTGCACAAAGTCCGTCTATAACCGCCGATATATTATTGTTGCCGGTAACAGTCTTTACGGACCACTGATTATTAATGTACCACTCTACCTTGTAGCCGTCCGCTCTGGCGTTTCTGCTCCAGCTTATTCTTACCGTTTCATCGGTAGCCTTCACCGTATTTATATTCCATACGGGAGAAGGAACAGTATCAACATAGAAACATCTGAATTTGCCGGTGAAGCTTCCTGCATAAGCCGCTATCCTTACCTTATATTTAAGGCCTGCAGAAAGACCGCTCAGCTTTGCCGCTACTCTGTCGCCGTCAGCACTGCAGTTAATCTGCTTCCACTGATTGCCGACATAGCATTCGACATAATATCCGTCAACACCGCTTATATTCTTCCAGCTTATATCGACTTCATTGTATGTCGTCTTTTCAACCGCTATTTCTTCCACATCGGGAATAGGCTTTACGGGAACACGGTTTCCGATATATGAATCCTTACATCTTGTGCATTCAAATACGCTGTAGCCTTCGTTGCGATAGTCAGGCTCAACTATTTTGATTACAACATAGTCGTGACCGAGAGGTTCGCCATACTCCGCACCGCATATTTCACACTTTGCCTTTTTGGTACAGGTAGCTTCTCCTCCGGAATGCTCACATTCGGTTATCGTAGCCGTTACAACGTCCGACTTCATCGAAACTCCCGCCGTTGCAGCATTGCTGTAGGTAAGACGGCAGTAGTACCTGCCCGTTGTGAGATTTTCGAGCGACAGCTTTCTGTCTGTAGCGCCCTCTATCTCTGTTTCGTTGCCGTTTTCATCAATGGCGATCCACTGATAAGCAACTTTTGCGTCGACCTCGCCTGAATACCACGGCACTGCACTTATTTGAAGTGACGGTATGTCGCCTGGATAATAGCCGTTGGTGTAATATACAGTATCTATCGGCTTGATTATCTGCATCGGACACAACCGTACCGTAAGTCCGTTTGTCGATGATGCCGTTGCCTTATTAAGACTGTATATATCTATCCACTCTTTTGTTCCTCTGTCCTGTACCCAGAAGCCGGGATCGATATAATCGGCTATCACCTTATCACTGACCGTAGTTACGATTTCGGCAAACCCACCTGACGAAATGGATACATTACCGCCGTTTATAGTAAGGCAATTTATGTTGTTGGCAGTCATTGTAACATTTCCGCCGTTTATGGTCACATTGCTGCCTGTAGCAAGCCCGTCAAATGTGACATCACCGCCCCTCACTATGAATGCGTCTTGATTCTCAAACGCTGTCACCGCACAACGTCCCGTAACCGTCAGCTTTGCCTTGCCGTTTATGATGATCGGACGTGAGAACGCTGTACGAACTGCGTACTTGAGCGTGAAGTTACCTTCGGTTATGACTAACTGACCGCCGTATCCGTTCTTGTTATAAAGCGGATATAAGGTACAGCCCTCGTTTTCGCTCTTCTGAGCGTCTTTCGCAGCCTCGTCAAGATTGTTATAATACCTGACATCGTCGCCCTTTGTTATCTTTGCATTGAACTTGCTCTCGCATATCTCGCAATATGTCGGCGTAGTAATGTTGCCTGCGGTTTCCTTGTCCGCTGTAGGATCGACCACCTGAGAATGATCACAGTCAACAAGGTCTATGCTTACAGTGTTCGACTTTATTTCATAGCCGTCATCGGTAATAACTACGAAGTATATCTTGGCAGCAACGCTGTTGCCCGCCTTATCAATTATTTCGTCTGCCGACAATTTAGCGTCCTTTACAAGTGCGCTTAAGCTGCTATAAATTATATCTCCGCTTACATAGGAGTTTATACCGTATCTCTTACTTACATACGAGTCGTTCAGGTTCGAGCCGTGAGCAAGAGCAAGGTTGAACTTCAGCGTGGGGTTTGCGTTGCTGTTGCGATACAGCTTGTTTATTTCTGTGCTAAGCGTTGCGCTCTTTATCGGCGCTTCTTCTACATTCACCGGTTTATTGTCGTTATTCACACTGCTATAAACGCTCTCTGCACGTTCTGCAATTGAAAGCCATGCACCGCCGTCCTTTTTATATGCATAACCGTCAGCCAGAACAGATTCAAGACTGCCGTTTGCTATCTCGATGTTGTAGAATTTACCGCCGCTGATTTTTGCTTTAGCGTTACCTATAATGGTCAGAGCGTCTATAACGCCGCCGCCTATTTCTGCGTCGCCGTCTATGTAAACCATCACCGATGTGAATTCACCGCCGTTGATGATTAACTTTGAGTTTGCGTAAGCTTTAATAGGCATCCGCATTTTGCCATCGCCGCCTACGGTAAACATACCGCCGTCGGATACTTCTACAGGTGCGTTGAAAGCAAAAGTGCCACCCAGTTTTTTACCGTTCAGTGCAAGCGTTACATTGCCGGTAATGGTAACGCCCTGTGTAAGTTCGCTGTTTGTAATATCCTTATACAGCGTTACAGTAGCCGTACCTGCCTCGTTAGCCTTGGCAAAAGCGTCATAAATATCGCTGAACAGATCTGTCTGCTCGCTTCCGTCAGCCGTATAGCTTACAGTTGCGGCGATTTCCTCATTGCAGTAAGGACAAAGGTTTCCGTCAAGCGCATAACTGTCGTTTTCGTCCTTATGGTCGCACTTTATAACATTAAGATAATTGGCTTTGGTCATGCTCTGAATTTCAGCATATTTGAAACCTGAACCGACAATCGCATTTAAGCCTATAACTCTGCTTCCGCTCGCAATTGCCCTGCCTAAAGTATAATTGCTTTCATTTTCGCAAGTGAAGATGTTGAACGTACCGCTTACTATAGAGACATTATATCCGCTTCCACCGGTCGTGTCTGCTTTCATGCTTAAATAATCGGCATTAACATCATTGATGACCGTGTCTCCGCCGTTTATCGTTATTGCGCCGATATTAGCACCATCGGCACTAACCTTTCCGGAATTTACAACTAAATAATTCAATGTGGCTTTACTGTCAATTAAAACATTGGCATTCTCACCCGATACCGTTACACCGGTAAGTGAACTTGAGGCTGCTTGCGATGCCGTAAACGTTATATCTCCGCCCTTGACATCAAACGCAAATGCTGTGTTGCCGTCATTTTTATTTAAATCAACGGTAAATCTACCCTTGCTTATGTCAAATATTTCACCATCATTAACACCACTGTAGTCTAACAGCTTTAATGTACAGCCTTCGCTTTCCTGGGCAGCGCCGATAGCGTCATTCCAGTTTTCGTAATACGATAACGTGCCGTCAGACAGCTCTACCGAAGCCGGTAGTGCTCTGTTGCATATACCGCACACACAACCGTTATCGTCACATTTTACGCTTTCGCCGGGGTGCCGGCAGGTAGCTACTGTAAGCGTTACCACATTCGACTTATATTCATATCCGTCATAGGTAAATATGCAGTAATATTGGATTTCTCCGTCTTCTGCCACCACTTTATCAACTTGATCGCCAAGTAAATAACTGTAACCGTTTAATAATTCTGTTTTTTCGCTTATTACCGTTCCGTCAATTAAGCATCCGGTAATATAGAGTGTTTTATCTCCCGAATATGTCACATCGGCCGCGAAAGTTACAGCCTTTTTACCGTTACGGTATATTATCGGTGACTCGTTCTCAGCGGAAATTGTTGCGCTCTTTATCGGCGCTGTCCTTACTTCTACATTAGCTATATCCTGCTTTTCACGCTCTGCAATAGTAGACCAGATGCCGGAATCGATAAAACTCCAATAGGCATAGCCGTCCGCAAGAAGCTGTCCTACGTTTCTGCCTTCGCCTGAAACCTGTAAGCTGTAGAATTGACCGCCTTTAATTACAGCGTTACCGCCGTCTTTAATTATGAAGTCAGAGAGAGTACCACCGTTGATTTCCGCATCGCTGCCGTTGCAAACGGCAACACGTTTTATTAAGCCACTGCCGTTAACGGTCAGCTTACCGCTCGTTACTTCTATGGAATACCATACATCAGTACCGGGTTGTGAGAGCCTTTTACCGTTAAGTTCAAGCGTAACATTGCCTGTAACAGCTATCGTATCTGTAATATCGTCCGTGATGTTCTTCTGCAGCGTTACAGTAGCCGTACCTATCTCATTAGCCTTGTCAAAAGCGTCATAAATATCGCTGAACAGATCCGTCTCTTCGCCGCCGTTTGCCGTAGTATAGCTTACAGTTGCAACGATTTCCTCATTGCAGTAAGGACAGGGATTACCGTCAAGCACATAACTGCCTTTTTCACCCTTATGGACGCACTTATCAACAAAAATTCTATCGGTTTTGGTCATGGTCTGAATAGCATCGTATGTGTAAATAGTAAAGCCATTTATATTATTGCCGAAAACTACGCTTCCACTCGCAATTGCCATACCTAAAGTATAACCGCTGTCTGTTTTGCAAGTGGTGCTACCGAACTCGCCGGTTACGATAGAGATGCTACCGGACCCGTTGATATTCACGCTTAAAGAATCGGCTGTAACATAATTGATGACCGTGTCTCCGCCGTTAGCTTTCAGTGCATCAATATTTGCACCGTTTACAACAGTCTTTCCGCCATTTATTGACAGTTCTTTAATATAACTCTCGGCACTGTTTACTGCAAGCGCACCGCTTGTTAATGTTACACTTCCCAGCTTGATTTTACCGTCAATTGTAACCTTAGCGTCAGCTCCGTTTACTTCGATTCCGCTTATCAGAGTTTCTGCATCGGCTTGTTTTACCGAAGAAGTGAAAGTCACGTCACCGCCGTTGACATCGAACTGATAAAATACCTTCTTACCGTTAAAGTCAACAGTAAACCTGCCGCCTGTCACGGTAACGGACTCAGATACTCCTTCCGACATCAGCTTTACAGTGCTGCCCTCGTTCTCCTGTGCCAGCTTTATGGCACTCTCTATATCCGCATAGCCTAACGACTTGCCGTCAGCATCTACTACCTCGGCTTCTATCAATAAATCACATATACCGCAGAATACCAAACCGTCGGTTTCGTTATTAAAGCTATCCTCAGGGTGCGAGCAGGTCGCAAGTGTAAACTTAAGCACATTCGACTTATATTCGTATCCGTCACACTTCAGTACAGTGTAATATTCAACCTCACCGTCTTCCGCTACAATCTCACCGATTTTATAACCGAATACCATATACCAGTTAACAGAAAGCTTAGAATCTTTACTGCGATTATTGCCGTTTACATAGTCCGAATAGGTTATCCGCTTTGAAGTGTCCGCCACATCGCATGTAACATTGACTTTTAATTTTTTCGCTCCGTTACGGTATATAACAGGCGTTCCTCCGCCGTCCCACGCAATACTTGCGCTCTTTATGGGTGCTCCTTCTACGGATAACGCTCCTTTAGAACCGCCCAAATAGCTATTTTTTTCACGCTCATCAATCGAAAGCCAAGTGCCGTCAGCATTTTTATACGCGTAACCGTCAGCCAGTACAGATTCAAGATTGCCGTTAAATATCTCGATGTCGTTGAATTTACCGCCGCTGAGTTTTACGTTACCACGAACGGACAGACCTCGTATAGTGCCGCCGCCTATTTCTGCGTTGCCTCCTTTTTTAACTGACACAGAATTGAAGTATCCACCGCCGTTAATGACTAATTTTGAGTTTTCATTAACGTAAATAGGTGTATCCATATCGCCATCGCCGTTTACAGTAAGCGTACCACCGTCAGATACCGATATACGCGCTATGCCATAACGACCACCCAGTGTTTTACCGTTCAGTTCAAGCGTTACATTGCCCATAACGGTAATCTCCTGTGTACGTTCGCTGTCTGTAATATCCTTATACAGCGTTACTGTAGCCGTACCTATCTCATTAGCCTTGTCAAAAGCGTCGCATATATCGCTGAACAGTTCTGTCTTTTCGCCGCCGTCTGCTGTATAGCTTACGCTTGCGGCAAACTCAGAGTTACAGTATTTGCATATACCGCTGTCATTAAAGGCATAACTGCCGTCCTCATTCTTATGCTCGCACTTTGTAACCAGATAATACCTTCCGTCACTGTAGGCTAAAGAGCTTTCTTCGGCTATATCGCTGTATAATAAAGCCTTTGCTGTTTTCTCAGCAGTCGGATCTGACGAGTTATCATACCTTATAACACGCACACCGCTTGCAAGCACGTCCTTAAATTTATGCTGTCCGAGAACGATACGGCCGTAAGTACCTCCGCCTATAGTAAGCTTTACATCAGTTGCGTCTTCGCTTACAAATAAATTATCAGCACCCACATAACTGTCAGCATTGACACCTTCGCTGACAGTTACGGTACCGCCTGATATAGCAATACTATCAAATCCGGCGCTTGAGCCCTCAGGTAATGTAAGAGATCCGCTCTTCACATTAACCTTGCACTTGATGAACATATAACCTTCAGCAATAACATCTGCACCGTCAATAGTTATTGTCTGGTTGTAATCATAGATAGTACCATAATTACTTGTGGTAATAGTAAACTGACCGTTTGACAGCGTAACCCCACTATTGATCTTACCGCTTGTTACAAGAGTGAAAACACAGCCCTTGTTTTCAGCCTTATCCGCATACCGTAAGCCCTCGGTTATGTCGTCGAAATACTTTACCTTTCCGTCGGCAGTAGTTACCTTTGCGTAAATTTTCGCACCGCACTCACTGCACCCCTTGTTGGCGCTGTCTTCATTTACCTGACCCTCGCCGTCATGCAGACACTTATATCCGCAAGCGCAGTTGCCGTGATCATCGTATGTATGCTTCGGGTGAGCCGTAACAAATATATTATCGCCTGCTTTGTATATTTGTTGTACGCTTGCATTCAGTATTTCTCCGCTTTCACTTGCAAGCGCCTTACCGCTACCCAGTATTTCAATTACACTTCTTCCCTGAACATAAATGCTCTTGAATACTCCGGCATTGATCAAAGCGTCGCCGTCTTCAAATATTGCAAAAGTATCGAATTCAATATCTCCGTTTACAGTTACCATTCCATAGGAATAAACGCAGGTGGCGTTTATAACTGCACGGCTGCTTCCGCTGTTTTCAAAGGTTACATTTCCGTAAACCGCTACTGCGCTTATTTCCTCGGTACCGACCGAAACATTCAGCGTATGACCGTTCATGTCGATCGTTTTATTGCCGTTTATTATTATGCCCTTAACAATACAATCTACATCGCCGGTCAGCTTTAATACACCGTCAGCCTCATTTTCCGCAATATTTTTAAACTGTGTTTCGCTTTCAATAAATGTATAAGTTTCAGAGCTTTGTGTTGTCTCGGTAAATATAGCAAGCGCACAAACGCCGCACGGACACTTGCCCGTTTCCACGTTGTATCTATGCTCATGCGCTACAACCATGACATTTGTAAGTCCGTCGCCGATCGTCTTCGCACTGCCGTCAACTATACTTTCGGGGAGAGTTGTGAATTCTTGTACGGTCGCAAATGCATAACCCTTTGCAAGCAGATCGTTTACAGGTGTGCTGTTGCTTTCCTCGCCGCAGATGGTGTTGTACCTTCCGCCGTATAAAGCTACACCGCTTGCGTGTGCAATATAAACATTCTCAAATATGCCGCCGTATATTTCGACACACTTAGCACTGTTAATGACTAAATTGAGTACATCTGCGGCTGAACTGCCGCCGTCTGCAGTACCGTTTATAAGCGTACCGCCGTTTACACTAAAAGGTGCGTCTATGCATCCGTAGTAGGTGCTTTTCCTGCTGTCCTTAAGGTACAGCACACCACCGTTATTTACACTTATATCTGCCTCTCCGCCGAGTGAATATCCGTTCACATCGACAGTAACCGTTGCATTGGTGATTGTTGCGGACGTCGAAAGCGAGCAATCCTTATACAATGTCAGCGTACAGCCGCTGTTTTCCTCCGATAATGCCGCAGTAAAAGCGTCGTCTATATTATCGAAATACTTCGCTGTTCCCACGCCCGAAATGCCCGCAGTAAACTGATATTTGCAGATAGAGCATACACCCGTTTTGCTGTCAACATCGCTGTGGGGGCATACATATCCGCAGACGCACTTGCCCGTTGCTTTGTCGTAGCTGTGTTCGTAATGATCTACAACAGTAAACGAATCGTGTATAATCTTTGATGTAAACTTTTCATAAATATCAACATACTCACCGCTGTTGTCATATTGCAGTGCCTTACCTTCTCCAAGCAGAGAATAAAGCAGCAGGTTGCCGGAGCCGGAGTTGCGGTCGAGTTCATACATCAACGTACCTATTCTCATTCCCGTAGCAAGCCTTACAGATGTTGTTGTTCTTCCGTAAAGCTTTAAAGATTCCTTCACGACCAAAGTATTTACAGTTACATTTGCACCGTAGCTTACTTCGAACCGCGCACCTGCCTCAACAAAAATTGTTTCGAAGTTTATATTTGCGTCGCTATCAATTTTAAATGTTCTACCTCCGCAAACATCAACTTGACTAATATAGCTGTCCTCTGAGCCGGTCAATGTAAGATTACCGGCACCATTGTCGTTGTTGACCTTGAGTTCGATATAATACAGCTTATGACTGTTAAGGTCAACAGTAACAGTATGATTTACATTTATAGTTGTTCTATCATCGATATTCTTATAAATCTTTACATAGTTTTCGCTGTCTTCTGAAGTCTTGCTAAGGCAATCGCTCAGTGAATCAAAGCCGGTTACCTTGTCGCCTACAGTCAGCGTAGCAACGAACTCATACTGACAGGTTTTGCACATACCCGTTTTGCTGTCAACATCCGTATGACCGCACCGCTTACCGCAAATCGTACACTTGCCCGTTGTGCTGTCGTAACTGTGACCTTCATGTGATATTACAAAAACAGTTGTTGCAAAACCGTCTTTCAACAGTGTTTTTGAGCCGTCTATCGGCCCACCGGAACGCCACATAAACATACGGTTCTCAGCCAACAAAGTCAGTATTTCTGCGTTTGCTCTGTCCCCGCCGCCGTTATAGCATATTTTTCTGAAAGCTCCGCCGTGAAGAATTACGTTACTGCTTGCATCGTTTATATTGAGTGTTGTGTCAAGTGAATAATAGCAGTCAAATGTACCTGCACCTACCGACACAGTTCCCATAGCGCCGCAGTTTTCGTCAAATGTCAGCTTACCGCCGTCCTCTACATCGAAATCGCCATAAATACTATTATTTTTTCCCGATCCCGTAACGGTTATATCTCCCGAAACAGTTAACGTACCTACATTGGCAGCCTCAGCGATCCACAGCGTGAACTTACCGCTGAGTGTTGTGTAGATGCCTGTATAATTCTTGTATACTCTTAATGTACAGCCGGTGTTTGCGTCACTGTCAGCCGCTTCAAAAGCCGCTCCCATCTCATTTTCTTCATAAACAGAAGCTACAGCCCCGTCCTTTACGATAACAGCCGCATACTGATATTCACACTCGTTACACTTACCCGTTTCGCTGTCAACATCGCTGTGAGGGCAAACATATCCGCAGCCGCACTCGCCGTCAACATAGGTATGGCTGTGGTCTTTGACTATCAGCGTTACACTGCTTGATATTTCCTTAACGCTTGCGTTGAAAAGAGTTCCGTCAGTCTTGAAGAAAGCCTTACCCTCTCCGAGCATATCATATAATGCCTTGCTGTCCCTTGCGTAAAGTCCGGCAGTATATGTACCGTCTTTCAGTATAACCGTACTCGAATCATATACATAGATCGAAGTGTCTAAAACTACATCGCCGTCTATTATAAGCGTACCGCCGGCGTAGGAAGCGTCGTTTGTCGGATATACATTACAACCGAGCATAACTGGATTGCCGCTGTTTTTGATCGTAAGCTTTCCGCTTTTGCAAGGAGTAATACTCCGGATATTAAATTGGCGTCCGTTTAAGTCAATTGTAAGCTCTCCGTATAAGTCATACTGAGCTTTTGAATTACCATAATCCTTAAACAGCTTTATCGTACCGCTTCCGTTGTATTCATTCAGTAAAGAGTGAAGTTCATCGGCATCTACATACTTTGAGTTTCCGTCTGCACTTGTATAGAGTGCGACAGACACAATCGCACCGCAGATTGAACAGATGCCGTTGTCCGTGTTTATATCACCGCTGTGTTCGCAGGGCTTTCCGCACTCCTTGCACTTGCCGTCTCCATTGCTGTATGTGTGGTCAGCGTCAGTATGCTCTACAACAGTAAGCGCAAAGGGATAACCCATACTTCCATATTCCTTATAAAGATCGAGATACTCGCCGTTATCGTCACGTTGCAGTGCCTGCCGGGTAACATCAAGAAGATTACCTAATTTCAGAGCTCCGGAATTGTTTTGGCGATGATATGACAGCGCTCCTATCTTCGTTCCCGTAGCAAGCTTTACAGATGTCGCTGTAGTTCCGTCATCAGCCACTGATGCTATCACAGTCAAAGACTCTACAGTTACTTTTGCACCTTTGCTTACAGTAAGTCGTGCATTATCCTCAACAAAAATTGTTTCAAATCCTGCATTTGTATCGCTGTCAATTACGAAAGATCCGCCATTGCGAACATACACCTGCGTAACATAACTGCCCGCTGTGCCGGTTAATGTAAGCGTGAAGTCTTTGTTGACCCCAAGCTTGATATTGTTCAGCTTGTGACCGTTAAGGTCGATCATAACATTGTGCTTTACATCTATAGTATCTAAAGTTGCCGTTGCCGATGCATCACCTATATCCTGATAGATCTTAACATAGTTTCCGGTATCGGCAGTAATGCTGTTAAGGCAGTCTTTGAGCGTGTCATAGCCTGTCGGCGCACTGCCGTCTGTGCTGATTGTAGCAACGTACTGATGCTCACACTTCTTGCACTTACCCGTGTCAATGTCAATATTGCTGTGATCACATAACGCTCCGCAGTTTGTGCATTTACCGTCGGAATAACCGTTTTCATGTGCACATTCTTTATATGTAAATGTAAATTTTTCTGTAACAGTTTCTGTGCTGTCACCGTCTGAATAGGTTATATCGCAATACAGAACATAATTTCCGGCAGGAATATTATCCGCAAGCTTGAATTCGCCGTTGCTTCCGGATACTGCCGCACCGAGCTCATCTGCACTGTATGCACTGTTCGTACTGTACCAGTTATAGCTTATGCTTTCACTGTCAACCGTATAGGTGCTTACAAGCTTGTAATTGTCCTTCTCTTCCTGCGAAGTGTTTGTATAGAAAACCGTTCTGTTTGTGTTGTCACCCTGTGTAACCTTGTTGAAACGGTTTGCATTCGACTTTACCTGAACGGTATTGGATACAATATCTCCGCACTTTATTGTAAGAGTATTATCAGTGTCGTATGTAACCGAAAACTCGGTATCGCAGACCATGCACACCCAGCCGTAATCGGTCTTGATTATGCTTGCTGATAAATCGGGTTCATCGCCGCCGAAATAGCCTCTTGCGTCTGCAAACTCTTCATCGCTCATATTCTTCAGAGTAATATCAAAGTAAACCGTACCCTTGAGCTTGGTATCAGTCATGCCTTCAATTATTTCATACTCTTCCGTCTTGAATATTCCTGTCTGCTTTCCGAGTATTATACGGGGAGAAGTATCAGGCTTTATAACTACCGTCTTAGCGTCCGCTCCGCCAATCTCATAATAGCCGCTGTTATACTTGACCTCGCCTGTCACAGCACTTTCCGAAGCCTTGAACTCGGTCGAGCCCTTTATTACAAATTCATTCTCGTCTATTGTCGGTACAGTTTGACCGATAGCGTATGAACCGCCCGTAGTATATACCGAGCCTGTACCGCTCATTATAAGGTTTACTTTGTAAATGCCATACTTAGTACCGTAAGCAGTGACCTTACCGCCGCTTATTTCGGCATCCATTCCGTCGCCGTTGTTTCCGCTGTAGTATATTCCGACTCTTGCTGCATTGCCTTCAGGCACAGTAATACTGCCGTTTTCGCTGACGGAAATTTTGTCACCGAAATTACTGGTAAGCAATATTGCACTGTTTAACGTAGATTCATTAGCACAACCTACTGCAGTAAGACTGCCGTTGCCGTCAACAGTAATGCCGCCGCTGACATTGACAGCCACACCCTCAAAAGATGCAGTTGTCGCATTTGCGTTCAGCACACCGTCATTATGTATTTCAAGCGAATTTGTCTTTACAGTACCTGTTGCGTTTACTGTACCGCCGTTCAGGATTATTGATCCGCCGAGAGAGCGTGCCATACTGTCTGTAGATCGGTTCTCTGCATTCAGCACACCGTCGCCGCTGATCGTCATTGTGCCGTCACAATTGACCTCTTTATTATTTACGGCACTGAGAACGTATGTATCGCTTTCGAGGGTATCGGTCTGTACGATAGTGTTTTCACCGTTCAGCACTATTTTCGTACCGTCAGGGACTGTTACGACGCTCATCATATTCTCTTCTGTTGTCGCCTGAATGTTCACTCCGTTAAGCGTCAGCGTCTTTGTGTCATGATCCCAGCTCCAGCCGACACCGTTTTCGTCCGCCGTCTTTTCTCTGAAATCAAGCGGTGTCGTGATGACATTGCTCTCGCCGTCATGCGTATGTGCCTCGCCCTCGGCAAATGCCGATAACGGTACAGCCGTCAGCGTCATTGCCGCAGACAGCACCGCACTTATGAGCCGTACAAATTTTTTCTTCATGTTTTTCCTCCTGTAGATTTACCCGTGCTTATGCCATGCACCTGCACTTATGCAGTGCCTCCTTCAGCTTTTCAAGCGGTATCGGCTTCTTGTGGAAATAGGTACAGCCAAGCCTGTATGACTGTGCCCCGAATCCCTCATCGTCCGACAGCCATATTACAGGCGTATCCCTGTCGGCATTCTTCGCCGCAATAACGCCCTCCATACCGTCCGCTCCGTCGGCAAGCACGATTATAAGGTCAGCCGTCTTACACTCCGTCGCAAAGCTCTCATACCTCTGACATACCCTGTAGGCAATTCTTCGATATGCCGCCGTTGCGATCTGTGTTATTTTCGCTTTCAGTATCTCCGCCTCGTTTGCGGTATCGTAAACGCAGATGAGCATACTTCTCCCCTTATAATTTTATAATTATATCATAACTCATTCGCTTTGCGATTTCAACTTTTTGGCACGAACGGTTGTTATAACGGCGCAAACGGTCATAAATGCGGCTCATAATACAAAAAACCGCACCCTACACCCACCGGTCAAGTGAAATATTTTGCCAAGCACTATCCCTTCGCCCTGCACCACATTCTTGGCTCCCTTGAGTAAAGGGAGCTGGATTGCGACAAGGCTACTTCTATCATAAATTGTCTTGCTCTGCGATTTAAGTATATTTAATATCCTCTCAGCCTTATCTGTCGCAAGACTGAGGGATTGTCACACCACCAAACCCTTCCAAAACCGCACTATCCCACCCATTATTCGTAATGCTAACATCTGTCTATGTTTTTTAGTTTTGCATTTGAACTATCCTATTCGCTTTTTCGTAGGGTGAGGATCTGTGTGCGCTTTTTTGGTTTCGCATCCGTGCCTCGTCAGCCATCAGTGTCGCTGCGTCCTGCAGCGACAGCCATTTGCGCCGTTGCATCATGCAACGGCTTTGTGTGGCTGTCTTTATGCATCCTTGCATAACGACTAAGTGTGGCTGACTTTAAGCATCCATGCTTAAAACTTTGGGCGCACACGCTTAAGGCATCCTTGCCTTGCTCGCTCCTCCCGTTGCATCGGTCCTTGTTGTTTTCGCTAATCTTTGCAAAAGAACAATTATCACTTGCCTTGCTCGCTCCTCCCGTTGCACCGAACCTTTCCATTCCCACAACCATCGCAAAACCGCCACCGTCCCTTCGCTCTGCGCTAAACTTGCCCGCCCTCGAAAAAGTTGAACTTCTCTTGCTCGGCTTGACCGAGCCAACTATGGTATTGATTGTAATTGCTCAGAAGTCGTTTTCCTGATTACTTTGCTTCTTTCTCTCGTTTATATTGACAGGTGTATTCATTCGAATAGCGAACCCGAGAAGTGCTGTCCGACAAATAGCCTATCGGTAGCTTGCTATCGTAGCCATAGCTGAATGATATAACAGAAGCGCATTAAGCAAATACTTTTTCTAAAAACAGAAATAACCGCAGTCCGAAAACTGCGGTTATAATTATTATTCGTTTTATTCTACTCAGGAGTTACCGCTTGTGATAAGACCGTTGTAGTATTCAATCTGCTTGTTGATTGAACCGATATTTGCTTCACGCATCTGTGTCCATGACTGACCTGCGTATGTTTCGTTCTGCAGATCGAACAGCGTGTTGCCGAGAATATCCTTGATTATCTGACCTGTTGTTTCGTCAAGACCGTAAGGCTCGTCAACTACAGCGTGGAAATTGTTGATTTCCTTGAAGCTATACATGAAGTCGTACTGTTCATCTGTATACTTCTTGTTCCTCATAATACTTTCCTTTGTTGTAGCCTTAAGATCCTCATCTGTATTGCTCAGACGGCAGCAGTTGATAAATACCGATGCCTGTTTAGCAAATTTTGAACCTGCGGGTACAAGATAGCCGAATGTCGTCATCGAATAATAATATTCATCAGCCTGTGAATCTCTGGGGAAGGGAACAAAGAATATATCAAGAGAATCATCCTTCTTCATTTTCTTTGCATAGTTTGTAATTATCCATTCACCCATACCCTGGAATGCCGCCGTACCCGAAACGATAGGATCTTCGTCTACGTCTATAACGCCTTCCTGGAACTTTGCAAGACCTTCGCTCTTGAGCGACTGCATAAATGTAGCGGCTCTGTCAACGCTTGCGTTGTTGAAGTTGCTTACCAGCTTACCGTCCTTACCGATCTCTATAAGCGGTACGCCTGTTGAGTCGATTATTGCCTGTGCTGAATATTCGCTAGCACCGTAAAGACCTGTTCTGTTGCCGTCGGTATCCGAGTCGATGAACTTACGGATCACATCGGCCATTGCTTCCCATGTCCACTTGCCTTCATCATAAAGCTCCTTGGGGTCTTCAAGACCTATCTGATCAAATACTCCTCTGTTGTAAATAAGGAAGTAGGATGAAACGTTATAAGCCCAGGGGTAGTAGTAATTCTTGCCGTTCCACTTGTACTTGTTTATATACTGATCAAGACCCGACCACTGAGGAGCTGAAAGATCCATATAGTCGTCAAGAGGTGTGTACATATTCTTTGACATCATGAGCGGGAATGTGCTGTCTGAGTAGTCAACAAGGTCGGGCGATTCGCCGGCTGAAATAGCCGTTGTAAGCTTTTCAAGTATCTGGAGCGATCCTACTATTGTGCATTTGATTTTACAGCCGTAGTTTTCCGAGAAATACTTATATGCAGGCTTTACGTCACCGGCTGTTGTTATATCGTAGTTGCCGAGATACTCAAGCTCTGCGGGCTCAACATCTTCACCTGGGTTTATGCTTATGTCGCCTATGCTGACGGGGTTGTCAATCTCATCGTCAATCGTTGTTTCTGAACTGGAAGCGGTAGAATTGGTGTCGGAATCAAATCCGCCGTTACCGCCGTTAGAACAAGCTGCAAGAGAAATAGCGGTAGCACCGGCCATAACGCCTGCAAGAATTCTTTTAAAATTCATATTAAAAAACCTCCTTAATGTAATGCGTGCAATCGTTTACACACATTCGTTACATTGATTGTACCACATTGAAACACTTAATTCAATTCACATAATAGTCAAAATTCATACAACATTATTGTGCAATTTAACCAATGAAACCCGTGTAACTTGCTTTTTTCGTTTCAAAAATGTTTGAAAAACCGAATGCATGTAACAATTTTCATAGTTTAGCTTATTAGTTAAAAATTAGTTAACTAAAAACCTGTCATGTTATCCGTAAACCGTACGGAAATATGTAAACCGCCCTGCCGTACAGCAGAGCGGTTCACGGTTATATAATGGTTGTTACTTGCTTAAGTGACTTGCCTTATACGATGTATGAAGAATCTCGTGAGCAATGTGGCTTCCGGGTTCTCCGAGGAAGTTTTCGTATACTTCCTTTACATCGGGGCTTTCGTGCGACTTTCTGAGCTTGTTTGCGTCATCAAGGCTGTAGAGAGCCTTTGCACGCTCTGCACGGATATCCGTAAAGTTGCGTACATCTGCAGGCTGGATAACCTGACCGCCGCCGTTTACACATCCGCCGGGACAAGCCATAATCTCGATGAAGTGGCATTCTACCTCGCCGTTCTTTACTTGCGTAAGGAACTTCTTAGCGTTTGCAAGACCCGATACAACAGCTACCTTTACAGTAAGGTCGCCTACCTTGTATTCAGCCGTCTTGATACCCTCAACGCCTCTTACATCCTTGAATTCAACGGGGCTGTCTGCAGCTTCGCCTGTCAGCTTCCATACAGCTGTACGAAGAGCCGCTTCCATAACGCCGCCCGTAGCACCGAAGATAACAGCTGCGCCTGTGCCGTTTCCTAAAGGTGAATCGGCAACCTCGTCGGGCAGATCTCTGAAGCGTAAGCCCGCACGGTTTATCATCTTGACAAGCTCTCTTGTTGTGATTGAAATATCAACATCGGGAACGCCTGCCGCAGACTGATCCTCTCTGCCTATCTCAAATTTCTTAGCTGTACACGGCATCACAGAAACACTTACAATGTTCTTGGGGTCAATTCCCATCTTCTTTGCCCAGTATGTCTTTGTGATGGCGCCGTTCATCTGCTGAGGAGATTTGCAGGAAGAAAGGTTGGGGATAAATTCGGGGAAGTAAGCCTCGCAGAATCTTATCCAGCCGGGTGAACATGATGTGATCATCGGAAGTACACCGCCGTTTGTAACTCTGTCAAGGAATTCGTGCGATTCCTCCATTATAGTAAGGTCCGCACCGAAGTTTGTGTCAAATACGGCATTGAAGCCGAGTCTGCGAAGAGCCGCAACCATCTTGCCCTCTACGGGTGTACCCATAGGATAGCCGAATGCCTCTCCGAGCGATGCTCTTACTGCGGGAGCTGTCTGTACAACAACTACCTTTTCGGGATCTGCAAGTGCGTCCCATACCTTGTCCGTATCGTCCTTTTCTGCAAGCGCACCTGTAGGACAGGCTACTATACATTGACCGCAAGATACACAGGCAGTCTCGGCAAGATCAAGGTCAAACGCACAGTCTATGCTTGTCTTGAAGCCTCTGTTGTTTGCACCGATTACGCCTATACCCTGGAGCTTGTCGCAGGCGGCGATACAACGGCGGCAGTGAATGCACTTGTTGTTGTCACGGAACATATGCTTCGAGCTGTAGTCAATATCGTACTCGTTCTTCTCGCCCTCGAAAAATGTCGTATCGTCAACACCAAGCTCCTTACACAGCTCCTGAAGCTCACAGCTTCCGTTTCTTGAGCAGGCAAGGCAGTCCATATTGTGATCTGAAAGCAGAAGCTGTAACGTCATCTTTCTGCTCTGTAATACAGCAGGGGAGTGCGTCAGAATGTTCTTGCCTTCATCAAATTTCGATAACGGGTAAACGCATGATGCAACAAGGCTTCTTGCGCCTGTCATTTCAACCACGCAGATACGGCACGCACCGATTGCGTTTATATCCTTTAACCAGCAGAGAGTAGGAATTCTGATGCCGTTCTGACGACAGGCTTCAAGGATGGTTGTACCTTCTTCGACTGCGTACTCTATGCCGTTAATCTTTATATTAACCATAGTAAAATTTATTCCTTTCAGTTATCCGCAAACCGGATCATTCCTTAATAATTGCACCGAACTTACACTTAGCCATACAAGCACCGCACTTGATACATTTTGTGGTATCAATGCTGTGGGGCTGCTTGACAGTACCCGAGATTGCTCCGACAGGGCAGCCTCTTGCGCAGGCTGTACAGCCCTTACACCTGAGGTCGATGATCTTGTATGTGAGAAGATCCTGACATACGCCTGCAGGACACCTCTTATCCTTAACGTGTGCGATATACTCGTCCTTAAAGTAACGCAGAGTTGACAAAACGGGGTTGGGAGCTGTCTGACCAAGCCCGCACAGAGAGTTGTTCTTGATGTAGTAGCACAGCTTCTCCATCTTGTCGAGGTCTTCCATAGTAGCGTTGCCCGATGTTATCTTTTCGAGCATTTCGTAAAGACGCTTTGTACCGATACGGCAGGGTGTACATTTACCGCAGGACTCATCAACGGTGAACTGAAGGAAGAACTTCGCAATATCTACCATACAGTTATCCTCGTCCATAACGATAAGTCCACCCGAACCCATCATAGAGCCGATAGCGATAAGGTTATCATAGTCTATCGGTATATCGAGATGCTCCGCAGGGATACATCCGCCCGAAGGACCGCCCGTCTGAGCAGCCTTGAATGCCTTGCCGTTGGGGATACCGCCGCCGATTTCGTAAATGACCTCACGCAGTGTAGTACCCATAGGAACCTCAACAAGTCCCGTGTTGTGTATCTTACCGCCGAGAGCAAATACCTTTGTTCCCTTTGACTTTTCTGTACCCATAGATGCGAACCAGTCAGCACCGTTAAGGATTATCTGAGGAATGTTAGCGTATGTTTCAACGTTGTTGAGTACGGTAGGCTTCTTGAAAAGACCGCTTTCCGCAGGGAAGGGAGGACGGGGTCTGGGCTCGCCTCTGTTACCTTCAATAGATGTCATAAGCGCTGTTTCCTCGCCGCATACGAATGCGCCTGCGCCAAGTCTTATATCAAGGTCGAAGTCAAATCCGCTGTCAAAAATGTTCTTTCCGAGCAGACCGTATTCTCTTGCCTGATCTATCGCTATCTGTAAACGCTGAACGGCTATCGGATATTCTGCTCTTATGTAGATATAGCCCTGTGTTGCGCCTATAGCATAGCCTGCAATAGCCATAGCTTCGATTACAACGTGGGGATCGCCTTCAAGAACAGAACGGTCCATGAATGCACCGGGGTCGCCCTCGTCGGCGTTACAGCATACATACTTCTGATCAGCGTCCTTGACAAGGTTTCTTGCAAGCTGCCACTTCTTGCCCGTAGGGAATCCGCCGCCGCCTCTGCCACGCAGACCCGAATCAAGAATTACCTGAATTACATCATCGGGAGTCATTGTCTTGAGCACCTTTCCGAGTGCCTCATAACCGTTTCTTCCTATATATTCGTCGATACATTCGGGATTGATTACACCGCAGTTTCTCAGTGCGATTCTGTGCTGCTTTTTATAGAAGTCGGTTTCCTTGAGCGACTTTATCTCGTTTTCTGCGACTGTTTCATCGTATACAAGACGTGTAACGATACGTCCCTTGAGCAGATGCTCCGAAACGATTTCAGCAATATCTTCTTCCTTTACCATCGAGTAGAATGTACCCTCAGGATAAACGATCATAATAGGACCGAGCGCACACAGACCGAAACATCCTGTGCGGACTACCATAACTTCGTCGGTAAGACCGTTCTTGTCGATTTCTTCCTGTAATCTTTTGGCGATTTTAACACTGCCTGAAGAAGTACAACCGGTACCACCGCATATCAATACTTGTGAACGATACATATATTAGTTTCCTTTCAGATTTTACATAGCGGAGTTTATCGTGTACTTCGTTACAACGTTGCCGCCGATAATGTGCTGTTCGATTACTTCTACAGCCTTTTCAGATGTCATATTGACGTAGGTCACCTTTTCCTTGCCGGGTGTGATGACTTCAACAATAGGCTCATACTGGCAAAGACCGATACAGCCTTCCTGTATTACCATTACGTCTTTTATGCCCTTTTCCTGTATCCCGTCGGAAAATGCTTTGAGAACAGGTCTTGCCCCTGCCGCAATTCCGCAGGTCGCCATTCCGACAACAATTCTTGTGCAGTCCGATGCTTCGCTTCTCAGGTTCACAACGTTCTGCATCTTGTCACGGATAGCAGCTAATTCTTCAAGAGATTTCATATCTTAAATTATCCTTTCGTGGTCGTTAATATTTGATGCCGCCGTTTACCTCGGCTGTATTTTCCTCAAGATAACGGGTGATATATCCCGTGACCTCAGGTATATTTAACGGAACACTGCCGAGTATGGCTCTGAGCTGCCTTGTATCAAGCGAAAACCGCTTTTCGTCAACCGAATAGTTATAGCTGAAATCTATACGGCAGTTCGCATTTATAAGCGATATAAGCGTACCCGTCATATCGCCCAGCGGCATTCTGTCGATGTGCGACAGTACAAAAACAGCCTTTATATATGTACCTTCTCCTTCTTTTGAACTTATCTCGAAGCTGCCGCCGGTCATTTCCGATGCGGCTTTGAAAAAAGGTACTCCGAATCCGTATTTTCTCGTTGTTCTTGTGGTATAGAACGGATCTACGGCTCTTGACAGCTCCGCCTCGCTCATTCCGCAGCCGTCATCTCCGATGATGACCGTAAGAGTATCCGCCGTTGTGTCAATGCTGACGGTTATTTCGACAAGCGAAGCCCGTGCGCCGATAGAATTCTGCACAACATCAAGAATGTTCAGAGAAATTTCCGGAAACATTATTCTGTATATTTAGCCAGAATACCGTCGATTTCGTCAACGGTCAGCTTTCCGTATACATCGTCGTTTACTGTCATTACGGGAGCAAGTCCGCACGCTCCTATACAGCGACATGCATCAAGTGAGAATATGCCGTCCTGTGTGCATTTTCCGTCTGAAATTCCGAGCTTTTCGGAGAGCTTTGCAAATATGTCGCCGGAGCCTTTAACATAGCAGGCTGTACCCAGACATACCGAGATTTTGTACTTACCCTTGGGATAAAGTGAGAACTGCGAGTAGAACGTAGAAACACCATATACCTTTTCAAGCGGTATTCCCATTTCTTCGGCTATTATTGACTGAACCTCTATAGGAAGATAGCCGTAGATTTCCTGAGCCTGTTGCAGTACAGGCATAAGTGCGCCCCGCTGACCCTTGTGATTACCG
>OLJB01000520.1_pt1 | contig 23310 bp, 19 predicted proteins | sample 1601391 | NCBI WGS metagenome assembly OLJB01 (sample SAMN01915215, study PRJEB22387) | human gut metagenome | isolation source: stool | host: Homo sapiens | place: USA | reverse complement strand
TTAAATCCTATTTTTATCAGGAAAAATTAAGAGAATGTTAATGTTTTTGCAAAAGGGACTGTGCTAATATGTGCAAAGAGAGTTTTGGAAAGGAAATAATGAATATACTGGATATTATATTCCCAAGAAGATGCCCGCTGTGTGATGAGGTGATACCGCCGGATGAAAAAATCTGCCCGGAGTGCATCGGAAAGGCAGAACTGGTGCAGGAACCGGTCTGTAAACGGTGCGGAAAACCCATTGGGAATGCCAGGAAGGAATATTGTGGTGACTGTGACCGGAAAAAACATTTTTTTGATTCGGGAAAGGCAGTATTTGTCTATCAGGGGGCAGTGCAACACTCGCTGTATCGTTTTAAATATGCCAACCGGCGTGAATATGCAGCTTTTTATGGAAAAATGGCATGTATACAGTATGCCAGGTGGATTTCAAGACTGGGGATAGATGCAATCATACCGGTTCCGCTGCATCGGAAACGCAGGAGGGAGAGAGGGTATAATCAGGCAGAACTCTTTGCAAAGGAAATAGGAAAACGTACCGGAATTCCGGTAGAAACGAAATTGCTATATCGGAGTATAAATACCAGACCCCAGAAGGAACTTAATGACCAGGAACGCAAGAAAAATCTGAAAAAGGCTTTTACAATCGCACAAAATATAGTACAATTAAGAAAAGTTCTGCTTGTAGATGACATTTACACAACTGGAAGTACCGTGGATGCAGCAGCAGAATGTTTGAAGGTATCAGGAATACAAGAGGTTTATGTACTTTGCATTAGCATTGGCAGGGGGCATTAGGAGGAGAAAGAATGGACGTAAGAAACTGCAAAGGATGCGGAAGATTATTTAATTATTATGGGGGCGTACCGTTATGTAAAGCCTGCAAAGATAAACTGGAAGAGAAGTTCCAGGAGGTAAAAGAATATTTGCGGCAGAACCCGAATACTCCGATACAGGTTGTATCGGAAGATAATAATGTTTCTGTAAAACAGATTAAACAGTGGGTGCGTGAAGAAAGACTTGTCTTTTCAGAAGATTCACCACTTGGTCTGGAATGTGAAGGCTGTGGAACAATTATCAAAACAGGGCGTTTCTGTGAGAAATGCAAACGTAAAATGGAAACGGACTTCCAGAGTGTAATAAAGAAAAAACCGGTGGAGCCTCAGTTGGATAAGAGACCGAAGGAAAGAGATAAGATGAGATATCTGTAACTGTAGATTAAGAACTGCCGCAGTGACTGGTGGCAGTTTTTTCTTTTCAGAAGATAATATCTATGTTATACTAAAGAGAGTTTGTTTAGGAGCAGAGTATGATTAGTAAAGAACGCGTCAGACATATGACAAAGCTGGCAGAATTCGAAAATGAAGAAAGTAAAGCCTGCCAGAAAGCAACACAGTATTTTAGAAGAGATTATGTTGCCATGGAGTTGATAAAAAGCTTTTTTGCCGGAACCATTGCGTTCGGACTTCTTTTTGTGCTGTGGCTTTTTTACGACATGGAGAATCTGGTAAAGAAAATTAATGATATGGATATGATTGGATTTGGCATCCGGATTGTAATGGTGTATCTGGTATTTCTGGCCGCTTATCTGATGATTACTTATATTATCTATAATCGTAGATATACAAAGGGGAGAAAACAGGTAAAGGAGTATTATAACAGACTGAAGAGGGTGAGCAGTCTGTATCGTGAGGAAGAAAATATATCTAATACGGATGACTGGGAGGTTTAGGATGACGGGTTTACTCGAACTGAAGGAGCGGTTAATCCGCTTTTTTGGAAAAAATGAAATATATGTGGTGCCGGTACTTAAGTTTATTCTGGCAACAGTGGTATTTCTGCTGATCAATCAAAATATTGGCTATATGACCAGACTGGCCGGACTTCCGGTAACACTGGTACTGGCACTGTTATGTGCGGTTCTTCCGGTCAATGCTATCCTGTTGTTTGCGTTCATTCTGATTGCTGCACATTTATTTGCACTGTCTATGGATGTATGCGTGGTAGGACTGATTCTTATGCTGGTTATCGCACTGCTGTATTTACGGTTTTCACCAAAAGATGGTTATTATGCAGTGCTGACACCGATAACATTTGCATTACATACCCCATATATCATGCCGATTTCGGCAGGACTGTTACGTACACCGGCATCTGCTGCATCTATTGTGAGCGGAACTGTGATGTTTTATTTCCTGAAGGGAATAAAGGAAAATGAGGCAGTATTAAGTGCAGTGGAAGAGGACAGCAATGCGGCTTCTAAGATGGTGGTAGCAATCAACCAGCTGCTGGGAAATAAGGAAATGTATCTGGTGCTGGCAACTTTTATTGTGATTTTACTGGTGGTTTATGTAGTGCGCCGCCTGTCTATAGATCATGCATGGACAGTGGCGTCACTGGCTGGTATTCTGATTGGACTTACTGTGCTGACCAGCGGTTTTGTAATGCTGGGCATCAAGGGGCGAATCGTCTGGATTATTGTAGGAGGCGTAATTTCTACGGTGATTGCATTGATACAGCAGTTCCTGTTCTTTAATCTGGATTATAGCAGGACAGAACGGGTACAGTTTGAGGATGATGAATATTACTATTATGTAAAAGCGGTACCGAAGATTTATGTTACAACCAAGGAGAAAAAGGTAAAACGTATCGCAGCCAAGGATGAGGAAAAAGAACGTATTTCCCGCAAAGCATTGGCAGAGGAAATGGATATAGACGAAGATTTGCTGAAATAAGACAGAGAGGAAGTGGAACAGGTGCAGTCATTTTTGACAGTGTTGGAAAATTTTAAAGAAAATTATCTGGCGTGGGTAAGCGTTTTGAACATTACGGTATCAAAGACTGATATTGTAGAAATGCTTATTATTGCGTTCCTGTTTTATCACGTCCTGAAATGGATTAAGGATACACGGGCATGGATGCTGTTAAAAGGAATTCTTGTGATTTTAGCGTTTGTACTTGTGGCAGCAATCTTCCAGATGAATACAATTCTCTGGATAGCAGAGAAGACGATTAATGTAGCAATAATTGCAATCGTTGTTATCTTCCAGCCGGAGCTCCGGAAAGCACTGGAAGAATTGGGACGAAAGAAATTTATTTCATCCCTCTTTTCTTTTGATTTTGGGAAAGACGGAGTGGAACGTTTCAATGACCATACGATTGGAGAACTGGTAAAGGCAAGCTATGAGATGGGTAAGGTGAAGACCGGAGCCCTGATTGTAGTGGAAAATGAAATTATGCTGACAGAATACGAAAGAACCGGTATTGCACTGGATTCCCTGGTATCAAGCCAGCTTCTGATTAATATATTTGAAAAGAACACTCCGTTACATGACGGAGCTATTATTGTACGTGGGGACAGGGTTGTCTCTGCAACCTGTTATCTGCCACTGTCTGACAGCCTGGAACTGAGCAAGGATCTGGGAACCAGACATCGTGCGGCAGTTGGAATTAGTGAAGTGAGTGATTCTCTTACAATTGTGGTATCAGAGGAAACCGGAAAGGTTTCTATTGCGATGGGTGGACAGCTGTACCGTAATGTGGATGCGGAGTTTCTGCGCAGCAAACTGAAATTTCTCCAGAGCAGCAATATCGAACCAAAGCGCTTCCAATTACTGAAGAGGAGGTTACGCAATGTTAAAAAAGCTGACAAAACTGGTGACGAATAATTTTGGACTGAAGGTTGCAGCATTATTCTTCTCTGTTGTGCTGTGGCTTGTTGTTGTCAACATTGATGATCCGACACAGGCGAAGAACTTTACCACGTCTATTACGATAACCAATTCGGATTATATGACACAGCAGGGCAAATACTTTGAAGCAAAGGACAGTAATCTGCAGGTAACCTTTAAGGTTTCTACTGTGCGTTCTGTTATGAAGAACTTGAGCAATACTGACTTCCGGGTAGTAGCAGATATGGAAAATGTTGAGCAGGTAGACGGTGTATACCGGGTACCGATTGAGATAACTGCAACACGATATGCGTCTGCGGTGAACTTCCAGGGCAAAACACAGTATATGGAAGTAAATGTAGAAGATCTGATGCTGTCACAGTTTTCTATTAAGGCAAAAACGGTAGGAGATGCGGCTGAGAATTATGCGGTGGGAGATGTGCGGGTATCTCCGAACATCTTAAAAGTAACCGGACCGGAATCGGTGGTGAATCAGATTGATCATGTAGAAGCAACCATTGATGTAACAGGTGCATCCGCAGACTTGACGGATAGTGTAGTCCCGGTTGTATATAATGCAAACGGTGAGGCGGTAGACACCTCAAAGCTGAATTTTAATATTGATAAAGTGACAATTTCGGCTACAATACTTAATATCCGTAACCTTTCAGTAGAAATTGAACCGAGTGGAACGGTTGCAGATGGATTTGTATGCACCGGAGTGACGATTAATCCGAATAAGATAGCGATAAAGGGAACACCGGAAGCACTGAACGCAGCCGGAAGTATTGTGATTCCGTCAGACCAGCTGGATATCAGCGATGCAACTGGCAATGTAGTGAAGACAATTAACATTTCTTCTTATCTGCCGGATGATGTAGAGGTGGTCGATGCTGACAATCTGAATGTTGAAGTAACCGCAGTGGTGGAGCAGATTGTATCAGAATCTTATAGCATACCGGTTGAAAACATTGCAATTCAGAATCTGAAAGAGGGTTATGAAGCAGTCTTTGCAGAGAGTACAGTTACAATAACCTTAAAGGGACTGCGGAATGATCTGGATAAACTTATGGCAGACAGCATTAAGGGAAATGTAAATGCAGCAGGACTGGCAGAAGGTAATCATACCGTAACAGTTACCCTGGAGCTGGATGACAGCTTATATTCCGTAAATGGAACACAGTCTGCAGTGATAACCATAACAAAGAAATCAGAAAATACATCAGATACTACAAATACCGGAAATGACAATGGAACCCATACGGGTTCGAATGGTGGTACAGAAACGGGAACGGGCAGTACCAATGGAAATAATACGAATAATGGAAATTCGGAGGAAGATTAGAAAATGAGCAGAATGTTTGGAACAGATGGTGTAAGAGGTGTTGCAGGAGCGGAGCTGACTATTGAACTGGCAACAAAGCTTGGGCAGGCAGGTGCCTATGTGCTGACGAAAGAGCAGGAACATCAGCCGACATTAATTGTAGGATGTGATACAAGAATTTCAGGTGGAATGCTTGCCAATGCACTGATGGCAGGAATCTGTTCTGTAGGAGCCAATGCAATCTATGCAGGGGTAATGCCGACACCGGCGATTGCCTATCTGACCAGAAAACATAAAGTAGATGCAGGCGTTGTGATTTCTGCATCCCATAATCCGATGGAATTTAACGGAATCAAATTCTTTAATGGAGACGGATATAAGCTTTCTGATGCGTTGGAGGATGAAATCGAAGAGCTGATCCACAATAATATGAAAGATGTTGTACTGCCGATTGGATCCGGTGTGGGAAGAATTGACTATCGTTTTGATTTGCGTGATGAATATGTGAAATTTATGAAGAAATGTGTGCCGGTTGATTTGACCGGTATGAAGATTGTGATAGACTGTGCAGAGGGTGCATCCTACTATACATCGGTTAAGACATTAAAAGACCTGGGTGCAGATCTGGTTGCTATCCATACGAAGCCCGATGGAACCAATATCAATGCCAACTGCGGTTCCACCCATATGGAAGAACTTCAGGCAAGGGTTGTTTATGAAAAAGCAGACGTTGGCCTTGCATTTGATGGCGATGCTGACCGTATGCTTGCGGTAGATGAAAAAGGTAACCTGGTGGATGGCGACCAGCTTATGGCAATCTGTGGATACCATATGAAGAAAAAAGGAACTTTAAAGAAAAATACCATTGTAGTAACCGTTATGACCAATCTTGGTTTCAGTCTGATGGGAGAGCGGGAAGGCATCCATGTAGAGAAAACCAAGGTCGGAGACAGATATGTCCTTGAAAATATGCTGGAGAATGGCTATAATATCGGGGGTGAGCAGTCCGGACATATTATATTTTTAGATGATAATACAACCGGTGACGGACTTCTTTCCGGACTTCATTTATTACAGGTAATGAAGGAAACCAGCAGAAAATTATCTGAGCTGGCAGAGGTGATGGAAGTATTGCCGCAGGCACTTGTGAATGCCAAAGTGCCGAATCACAAGAAAGAAAAATTCATGGAATATACTGAGATTGCAGAGGCAATCAAGGCATTGGAAGAAAAGTTCAATGGGGAAGGAAGGGTGCTGATTCGCCCATCCGGAACCGAGCCGCTGGTAAGAGTTATGATTGAGGGAAAGAACCAGAGCGAGATTGAAGAAGAAGCACAGAAGCTGGCTGAATTAATTACCAACACAATGCTGTAATCAGGAGGGGAATAGAAATGGTAAGTCAGAAAGTTAAAATAAAGAATCCAACAGGATTACATTTGCGTCCGGCAGGAATACTCTGCAAGGAAGCAATGCAGTATAAATCGTTAGTAACATTTCATTATCGCGGAAATACCGCTAATGCCAAAAGTGTTTTAAGCGTACTGGGTGCGTGCATCAAATTTGGAGATGAAATCGAATTTGTCTGCGAAGGTGATGATGAGGACGAAGCATTAAAGGCAATGGTAGAAGCCGTAGAAAGTGGATTAGGAGAATAAAAGATGAAAAAAATACTGGTAACTGGATGTAATGGACAGTTAGGAAGAGCAATTCGCAAGGAATATGCAGCAAGTGATGTGGAATTTATCAACACAGATGTAGTGGAGGGAGAAGGTGTTGTATCTCTTGATATTACTGATGTAGATGCAGTACTGAAGCTGGTACGTGCAGAGAAACCGGATGTTATCATCAACTGCGCCGCACATACCAATGTAGACAAGTGTGAGGAACAGTGGGATCTTGCATATAAGATTAATGCAATCGGACCAAGAAACTTAAGTATTGCAGCAACCGAAGCAGATGCAAAAATGATTCATGTATCTACGGATTATGTTTTTGAAGGAAATGGGACAAGACCATACACAGAGTTTGATGCACCAAATCCGGTAAGTGCTTATGGAAAGACCAAGCTAGAGGGTGAAAACTTTGTAAAGGAATTTGCAAAGAAACATTTTATCTTAAGAACAGCATGGCTTTATGGGGATGGAAAGAACTTTGTCAAGACAATGCTGGCATTGGCAGAGAACCATGATGAATTAAATGTAGTCTGTGACCAGGTGGGAACACCTACCAGCGCAGTGGAATTAGCAAAAATGATTCATTATCTGGAAGGCACAGAGAATTATGGAACCTTCCATGCAACCTGTGAAGGAGATACCAACTGGGCAGATTTCGCAGAAGCAATCTTCAAAAGAGCAGGAAAGAATGTAAAAGTAAATCATGTAACCAGTAAGCAGTACAAAGAGATGAATCCGGCATCCGCTAACAGACCGGCATACTCTATCTTGGAGGATTATATGATTAAGCTTACCAGTGACTTTGTAATGGCAGACTGGCAGGATGCACTGGATGTCTATATGAAAGAACTGTTGGGATAATAGGTGAAAAAATGGAACCATTAGTAAGCGTATGTATTCCGGCATATAATAATGCGGAATACATTAAAGATACAATTGATTCAATTCTAAATCAGACATATCAGAATATAGAGCTTGTAATTGTGGATGATAATTCAAAAGATAATACTTATGAACTGATTCAGGAAATCGGGGATGAGAGGATTAAGCTTTATCATAATGATAAGAATCTTGGAATGTCAGGAAACTGGAACCGCTGTCTTTCCTTATGCACCGGTAAATATGCAAAGCTTGTCTGTGCAGATGATATTTTATCGCCGGATGCATTGAAGCGGGAAGTAGATGCTTTAGAGGAAAATCCTACAGCAGTGATTGCGGAAAGTGATACCAAGCTGATTGATTTAAATGGAAAAGGAAAAGGCTTTTATAAACGCTATAAGAAGAGCGGACTGGTAGATGGAAAAGAAATCTGCCGGAAGGGCTTCTTTTCACAGGATTATTTCGGAGCACCACAGGCAAATACTTTCCGGAGAGATGTGGCAGAGAAAATCGGAGGATTTGATACAGATTATACCTATATCTTAGACTATGATTTCTTTGTTTCCCTGGCATGTGAAGGTGATGTTTATATCATACACGAACCACTGAATTTCTTCCGTGTGCGAAAAGGTTCAAATACCGGAGAAGTTATGGGGGGCAACAAGGAAAAAACAAAAGTATATGTAGAGGAACATCTGCATTTACTGGAGAAAAACAAAGAACGCTTGAAACTGACACCGAAAGATATCAGACGCAGTGTTATGATTCGCAAGTTCCGCTGTTTTGCGGCATCTGTATATCTGAAACTGTTTGTGCATAAATAAGCGAAAGGGGACTAAAATGGATAAAATTGCAGTATTGATTCCCTGCTACAACGAGAGTAAAACAATCGTAAAGGTAGTAGAGGATTTTAAACGGGTAATTCCGGAAGCTGTTATTTATGTATATGATAATAATTCCAATGATGGAACGGACGAGCTCGCAAGAAGTGCCGGTGCGGTCGTACGTTATGAATATCAGCAGGGAAAAGGAAATGTTATTCGAAGAATGTTCCGTGAAATTGATGCGGAATGTTATATCATGACAGATGGAGATGATACCTATCCGGCAGAATCAGCACCGGAGATGATTAAACAGGTGCTAGAGCATGGAGCAGACATGGTAGTAGGAGACAGACTTTCTTCTACTTATTTCCAGGAAAATACCAGACCATTCCACAATTTTGGTAATTCCCTGGTGCGTAAATCTATCAATCTTTTCTTCCACACGGATATTAAAGATATTATGACAGGTTATCGTGCGTTCAGTTATCAGTTTGTAAAATCATTCCCGGTATTATCCAAGGGATTTGAAATTGAAACAGAAATGAGCATTCATGCAGCAGATAAGAATATGCAGGTAGACAATGTGATTATTGAGTACCGTGACAGACCGGAGGGAAGTGTATCTAAGCTGAATACCTATTCAGATGGGTTTAAGGTGCTGCGTACCATTGCAAGACTGTACCGGACCTATAAGCCAATGTCATTCTTTGGCATTATTGCATTTATACTGGCTGCTCTTGGAGTTGGTTTCCTGATACCGGTATTGGTAGTATATGCAAAGACCGGAATGGTGCCGAACTTCCCGACTTTATTTGCTTGTTGTTTTACGATATTGGCAGCAACCCAGGCATTCTTCTCGGGACTTATCCTGCAGACCATTGGACAGAAGAACCGGCAGGATTTTGAAATGGAACTGCAGGCAATCGAAGAGAGAAAGAAAAGACTGGATAAAGAATAGAACTGTTAAATCATGTACAAAAATGTGCACAAACTTCTAAAAAGTTGACAAATAAATGAGGACTGTGCCATAATAAAACGATTTTTAAATCAGGAGGAGAATAAGATGAGAACTTATTTAGTAACTGGAGGAGCCGGATTTATTGGTTCAAACTACATTCACTACATGTTTCGTAAATACGACAATGAGATTCGTATTATCAATGTAGACGCATTAACTTATGCAGGAAACTTGGAAAATTTAAAAGACATCGAGAACAGAGACAACTATACATTTGTAAAAGCAGATATTACAGACAAAGAAGCAATCCGCAAAGTGTTTGCAGAAAATGACATTGACCGCGTGGTACATTTCGCGGCAGAGAGTCATGTTGACCGTAGTATCAAAAACCCTGAAGTATTCGTTCATACCAATGTAATGGGTACTGCAGTTATGTTAAACTGTGCAAAAGAAGCATGGGAACTTCCGGATGGAAGCTTCAAGGAAGGTAAGAAATTCCTTCACGTATCCACAGACGAAGTATATGGTTCCCTTCCGGATGATGGAAAGAGCTTCTTCTATGAGACAACACCATATCAGCCACACAGCCCATACTCTGCAAGTAAGGCATCTTCTGATATGTTAGTAAAATCTTATATTGATACTTATCATTTCCCGGCAAATATTACCAATACATCCAATAACTACGGACCGTACCAGTTCCCGGAGAAACTGATTCCGTTAATCATCAACAATGCTTTACACGGAAAGAAACTCCCGGTATATGGTGATGGAATGAACATCCGTGACTGGTTATATGTAGATGACCATGCAAAGGGAATTGATATGGTTCAGGAGCAGGGACGTCTTGGACAGACTTATAACATCGGTGGGCACAATGAGAAACGTAACATCGAAATCATCAACATCATTATTGAAACTTTACAGGAGATTCTTCCGGATGATGATCCAAGAAAAGCAAATGTAAGCAAAGATTTAATCACTTACGTAGAAGACCGTAAAGGACATGACAGACGTTATGCAATCGCTCCGGACAAAATCAAAGCTGAGATTGGCTGGGAGCCGGAGACCATGTTCAAAGATGGTATCAAGAAGACAATTGCATGGTATCTTGAGCATGAAGACTGGATGAACAATGTAACCAGTGGTGACTACCAGAAATATTATGCAGATATGTATAAAGATAAATAAATAGAAGTATAGAAAGAGAAGCGGATAGGAAAATACAAGACCTGTCCGCTTTTTTTTGTGCGTTTTCGCCAGTATTTCCACGGGTACTACAGAAATTATTAAGGAAAATATAGATGAAAAATACGATGTAATATGTTATAATTAAATGATTTATTGAGTGAGAGAATGCGTTGGAGAACGTAAACAATATGATTAAGGAGGAGATTATTCCATGAAAGGTATTATTTTAGCCGGAGGATCCGGAACAAGACTTTATCCACTGACAAAGGCAGTATCGAAACAGATTATGCCGGTATATGACAAACCAATGATTTATTATCCATTATCTACACTGATGTTAGCAGGAATCCGTGAGGTGCTGGTTATCTCTACACCAAGAGATCTTCCGGTATTTGAGGAGTTATTAGGGGATGGAAGCCAGCTTGGAATGTCTTTCTCTTATGCGGTACAGGAACAGCCAAGAGGACTTGCAGATGCATTTATCATCGGTGAGAAATTCATTGGAAACGATGCAGTAGCATTGGTGTTAGGCGATAATATTTTCTATGGACAGAGCTTCTCTAAAGTGCTTCGCAGTGCAGCAGAGCGTACAGAGAGCCAGCCGGGAGCAACCATTTTCGGATATTATGTAAAAGATCCAAGAGAATACGGTGTAGTAGAATTTGATGAGAATGGTAAAGCATTGTCAATTGAAGAAAAACCGGCTCAGCCAAAATCCAATTATGCAGTTCCGGGACTCTATTTCTATGACAATGATGTAGTAGAGATTGCCAAGAATGTAAAACCATCTGCAAGAGGAGAAATTGAAATTACAAGTGTTAACAATGAATATCTGAACCGTGGAACCCTTCAGGTTGAGACCTTAGGAAGAGGATTTGCATGGTTAGATACCGGAAACCATGACATGCTTCTTGATGCAGCAGACTTCGTAGCAGCATTCCAGAAACGTCAGGGATTATATATTTCCTGTATCGAAGAGATTGCATACAAGAGAGGATTCATCGATAAAGCACAGTTAGAGAAGCTGGCGCAGCCATTACTTAAGACTGCATATGGTCAGTATCTGATGGACGTTGCTAACGGATTATAAAATAGAGTTGGGTATTATTGTAGAAAAGCGAGGAAGAGAAAAATGGGAAAAATCAAAGTAACAAACGACTGTAATGGAATCAAAGGATTAAAAGTAATTGAACCTGCAGTATTCGGAGATGCAAGAGGATACTTCATGGAGACCTATAACTATAATGATTTCAAGGAAGCAGGAATTGACTGCGAATTCGTACAGGATAACCAGTCTGCATCCAAGAAAGGTGTACTTCGTGGACTTCATTTCCAGTTAAACTATCCACAGGACAAGCTGGTGCGTGTAGTAAACGGTGAAGTATTTGACGTCGCAGTTGACTTAAGAGAAGGTTCTGAAACCTTTGGAAAATGGTTTGGAGTTACTTTGTCTGCTGAGAATAAGAAACAGTTCTTCATTCCAAAGGATTTTGCACACGGATTTATCGTATTAAGTGATTATGCAGAATTCTGCTATAAAGTTACTGATTTCTATCATCCAAACGATGAGGGCGGACTTCTGTGGAATGACCCTGACATCGGAGTAGAATGGCCGATGCCGGAAGGAATGACAGAGGCAGACTTGATTTTATCCGACAAAGATAAAGTATGGCATGGCATCAAGGCATATGCAGAGAATAAGAATAACTGCAGGAAAGACTGATAGGCAGTTGAAGTAACATAAGGAGTAAATGATATGTCTAAGAAGAGACTCGCAGCCAGCCTGCTGGTGGTACTGTTTGGTATATTGGCGAACATCCTGATTTTCAGATATGAACCGGCTTTAAGTGAGAAGAAGGTTACGGTAAAGGTAACGCTTACTTCCGATGAAGAAAATTATATGGAGATGTTCTATCTGACAGACGGCCAGAAAATGCCGGATGATTTCAAGGCAGAACAAAGCAGCGGAGTAAATTATAAAAAAGCTGGAACAGAGAAAACGTTAGAATATGCCGTACCGGCAGATGTTTCATATCTTCGCTTTGATTTGGGAAGCGGAGCATCCGAGACAACTATTTCCGGCATAACCATTGAAAGTAATGGAAAAACTGCGGTAATAGATCAGAATGTTTTTTCAGAAACAGTGCGTCTGCAGGAAGTAAAACAGAATAATGTTTCGGACGGTATTACCCTGACAGCAGAAAAAGAGGATCCTTATCTGGTATGGAATACAGAGAACTGGGGAATTGCGAAGCTGGTAAAGGACAGCCTGTGGCTTCGGTATCTTCTGGTTAAAATCCTTGCGTGTGTTGTATTAGATATCATTCTTATTGTTGCATTAAAAGCAGGTAAAAAGCTGATTGTTCTTCCGAAAGAAGTGTATCAGAACAGAAAGCTGCTCTGGAATTTGTCAAAGAATGATTTTAAAACTAAATTTGCAGGTTCCTACCTTGGTATTATCTGGGCATTTATACAGCCGATTGTAACGGTAGTGGTATACTGGTTCGTATTTGAAAAGGGATTAAAGGCTGGAGGAATCAACACCAGAGCAGGAATTGATGTTCCGTTTGTACTCTGGCTGGTTGCAGGTCTGGTGCCTTGGTTCTTCTTCCAGGATGCATTAAATGGTGGAACCAATGCACTGATTGAATACAGCTATCTGGTTAAGAAGGTTGTATTTAAGATAAGTATTCTCCCAATTGTGAAAGTAGTATCTGCACTGTTTGTACATGTATTCTTCGTAGTATTTACGCTGGTGCTGTATAGTGCATATCACTATTATCCGGATTTATATACATTGCAGATTGTGTATTATACCTTTGCCATGTTTATTATGGTATTGGGAATCGTGTATGCAACCTGTGCGATTGTAATCTTTTTCCGTGATTTAACACAGGTGATTAACATTGTTCTGCAGGTTGGGATGTGGATGACACCGATTATGTGGAACATTGATACCATGGAATTATCTCCAGTGCTGATTACCATATTCAAACTGAATCCGATGTACTATATTGTGGCAGGATACCGGGATGCGTTGATTAATAAGGCGTGGTTCTGGGAAAATGCACCACTGACTTTATACTTCTGGCTTCTGACAGCAGTATTATTCGGTATCGGAACCATGATATTTAAGCGGTTGAAGATTCATTTTGCAGATGTATTATAGGAAGGCATAGGATATGAGCGAAGTAGCAATTAGAGTAGATGATGTAAGTAAATTATATAAGCTTTACGATAAACCTTCAGACAGACTGAAGGAATCGTTAGGCTTGACACGAAAGAAATTATATAAGGAACATTATGCACTGCATAATGTTTCTTTTGATGTAAAAAGAGGAGAAACCGTTGGCATAATCGGAACCAACGGATCCGGAAAATCTACGATTCTTAAGATTATTACCGGAGTCTTGAATCCGTCCGGTGGTCATGTAGAGATTGATGGAAGAATTTCTGCACTGTTGGAGCTGGGCGCAGGCTTCAATATGGAATATACCGGAATTGAGAATATCTACCTTAATGGAACCATGATTGGTTTTTCCAGGGAAGAGATTGATGCAAAGATGCAGGATATTCTTGATTTTGCAGATATCGGTGACTTTGTGCATCAGCCGGTCAAGACATATTCCAGTGGTATGTTTGTGCGGCTGGCATTTGCGGTAGCGATTAATATTGACCCGGAAATCCTGATTGTCGATGAGGCGTTGTCGGTAGGAGACGTATTCTTTCAGGCAAAATGCTACAAGAAATTTGAAGATTTTAAGAAAATGGGAAAAACCATCCTTTTTGTCAGCCATGATCTGGGCAGTATCAGCAAATACTGTGACCGTGTTGTACTTTTAAACAGAGGAAAGAAGCTGGCAGAGGGTACACCAAAAGAAATGGTAAGCATGTATAAGCGAATCATGGTCAATCAGGATAAGGCGGAGGAAATCGCAGCGCACCAGATGGACATGAGCTCCTTGGAAGAAGATGATGAAAAGGAAATCAAAGAGGCTGCCTGCGAAGGACAGTGGAAGAATCATTACAATCTGAATCCGGATGTGGATGAATATGGCAATGGTGCCGCTGAAATTGAAGACTTTGCCATAATAGATGAGAATGGTAATTATACCAATGCAATTGTAAAAGGAACACGATTCCGGCTGAAATCTAAAGTAAAATTTAAACAGGATGTTCATGATCCGATATTTACCTATACCTTTAAAAATATACAGGGTGTGGCAATAACCGGAACCAATACCATGTATGAGAAGAAGGATGTTCCATTGGCAAAAGAAGGGGAGACTTATGTTGCAACCTTTGAGCAGGATATGTTCCTGCAGGGAGGGGAATACTTATTGTCCATGAGCTGTACCGGATATCGTGACGGTGAGTTCCAGGTATACCACAGATTATATGATGTATGCAATGTGACGGTGGTTTCAGATAAAAATACCGTAGGTTTTTATGATATGAATTCTGTTACGACAGTGGAGAAGATAGAAGAGTAAAAAGATAAAGGAAAGACGGCGGAAATGACAGAAAATTGTGGGAAAGTTCAAATTGACAGAAGCAGATATCAGGCAGAGCCTGTGTTTGGGGAAGCGGTTCCGGATAAAATGATGTTAGAGGACATAAAACATTATGGGAAAGACAGCCTGCAGGAAGTGATAAAAGAACGTAAGAGTTATAATTGTTTATTTTATTTGTCGGAACTCCGCAAGAATATCATAGAATGGTATCCGTTTTCCGGACAGGCAGAAGTGCTTGCAGTGGGTGCGGATACAGGAATGCTTACGGATGCACTGGCACAAAAGGCAGCGCACGTTACCTGCGTGGAAACATCGGAAACGAGAGCCGAAATGAATGCAGCATGGAACGCTGAAAAAGATAATGTCAAAATAATCCTGGGAAATTATCCGGAAGTAGAAGATAAGCTCGGCAGCTATGATTACATTACGCTGATTGGAGAATGGAAATATGCCAGGTCCTATTATGAGAATTCAGAAGACGCATATAGAACCTTTCTTTTGGAACTGTTAAAACATTTGAAAACCGGTGGAGAACTGCTTCTTGCTACAGAAAATAAAATGGGAATGAAATATTGGGCAGGCTGCCAGGATGATTATTATGGCGGATATTACCGGGGAATTGAAGATTATCCGGGGGAAGATAATGTCCGCACATTTTCGAAGAAAGAGCTGGAAGAGGAACTGAAGGGAATAGAGGGAATTTCCTGGAAATTCTATTATCCATATCCGGATTATAAATTTCCAATGGCGATTTATTCCGATGAATATCTTCCGAAAACAGATGAACTTACGATGAATATCCGTAATTTTGACCGGGACCGCTATGTTATGTTTGATGAAGAAAAGGCATTCGGAACGGTAATCAAAGAAGGGCTATTTTCAGAATTTTCCAATTCGTTTATGGTAACTATCAAAAAGGAGCAGTAGCATGAAAACAGTAGTATTCGCAAAATATTCAAATGATCGTGCAGATGAATTTGCAATATGTACGGAAATACTGAAGAATGAAAATGGAGAGAAAAGCATCCGCAAACGTCCGGTGGAAAAAGAGGGAATCCATCATGTGCAGGGCGTTTATGAAAACTATCTGAAGCTTAAGAGGCAGTATCAGAATGTTTTCGGTGTTGCAGCCTGTCAGATGGAAGCACAGGCGGCAGAGTTTGAGTTTGTGAAGGGAACTGCGTTATCTGCAATATTAGAAAACTACATTGAACAGGGTGAAAAAGACAGAATAGAAGAACTGGTACGGGATTATTGCAACCGGATAACATCCATAGAACCAAAAGCAATCTTTCATGTAACAGAGGAATTTAGAAAAGTTTTCGGAGATGTAACATTTGAAAAAGAGCAGAGTTCTGCTGCAGAAATAACAGATATCGATTTGATATTTGAAAATGTTATGATAGATGCCGAAAGCTGGAAAGTAATTGATTATGAGTGGAGCTTTGCATTTCTTATTCCGGAGAAATTTGTAATATACAGAAGTATTCTTTACTGGTTTTTAAAACAGAATGTCAGCCAGTTGTTTACCTGGCAGGAGTTAATGGAATTAGTTTCAATTACGGAAGAAGAGGAAGAAAAATTCCGGAAGATGGAAGCAAATTTCCAAAAGTATGTCATTGGTGGAAAGATTCCGGTCCGGGATATGACAGAGTATCTTGGAACAAAAGCAATTCCATTTAGCGAGGTCTTGCATCCGGAGACAGAAGCAAAGGACAGGATGCAGGTTTATTATAACAGTGGAAAAGGATTTTCAGAACAGAATTCCTATTTTATCCCGCATACGGATGAAGGGGAGATGAAAGAAATCCGTATTCCTGTCAGCGAAAATGAGAAAGAAGTGCGCTTTGACCCAAGTATGGGAAAATGCGTTGTCTATATAGAATCCATACAGGATTCCAATGGAAAGAAAACTGCAGTCAAGTGGTGCAACGGACGGTGGCTTTCTAAGCAGAGTATTCTCTTTGAAGAGGAAGATCCACAGATTCTCTTTGAAATAGAACGGGGAATTTCTTATCTTGAGATAAAATGTATGGTGGCAGCATATACAGCACTTATCACAGAACTTTCCGATGTGACCAAGTTCTATGATTATGGCAAAGTAAAAAAGACTGCAGAAGAGCGGAAAAATGAAATCGAAGAGTTGAATGAGCAGATTGCACAATATGAAGAAAAACAGAAACAGGGCATAATCCGGCTGGAAGAACAGAATAGAAAGATTGAAGAAATGCGTAAACTGATTATGATAAGGGAAGATGAACTGATGTATCATAAGAATGGACTTTGGTACAGATTCAAAAATAAATTACGCAATTGGAAAAACAGGATATTACATAGAAATCGGTAATAGCTAATGGAGAACAACTATGAGTAATAGAGAAAGTTTTGAAGAATTAAAGAAAAAAATAGAACAGGCAGATGTGGTATCGTTTGATGTGTTTGATACGCTGATTTTACGAATTGTAAATACACCGGAAACCATATTTAAGCTGGTTGGAGATGTCTGCGGCATTAAGGATTATGAGCATATCCGTCAGGAAATGCAGCGGCAGGCAAGTATGGAAGCAGAAGAAAAATGGAACCAGCCTCATGCGGTTATGGATCAGATTTATGATTATATAAAGACACATTCCGGGCTTGAGATGGATTGGGAGAAAGTAAAGCAGACAGAGCTTGAAATGGAATATGATTCACTGGTTGCGAATCCGGAAATGAAAGAAATTTATGAGTTTGCCAAAGCAGCAGGCAAGCGTGTGATAGCAACAAGTGATATGTATTTAAAGAAGGATTTCTTAGAAAAAGTATTGAAAAAATGCGGATATGAAATGGATAAAATCTATGATTCTGCAGATGAGATGCATACAAAATTCCGCGGAGATTTGTACGAGCAGGTGCAGAAGGAAGAAGGAGTTCCTGCATGGAAAATCATACATATCGGTGACAACTGGAAATCTGATGTGGTAAATGCCCAGAAAGCGGGATTCCAGACCTATCATTATCCACAGGAAAAAGCAGATAATAAAAACATGCTTCCGTTCAGCATCGATGAAGGAGTAAAGAACTGTATTCACAAGGAGCATTATGAATTCTGGAAAAATTTAGGCGCAGAAGTGGGCGGACCGCTTTATCTCGGTTTATTTACCTGGCTAAAGAGCTGCCTGAAAAGGGAAAAATATGAGAAGATATTTTTCCTTGCAAGAGACGGTTATAATCTCTATCAGTTGTTTGGAAAATATACCGATGAGAAGACAGAATATCTGATGACTTCCCGCAGAGCCTTGTTATTGGCTGGAATCAGTAAATTAGACGAAGAAACCATGCAGATTCTTCCACCATTTACATTAGGACAGACCATAAAAGAAGTGTTAGAATATCTTGGAGTGCTTGAAATCTGTCAGGACAGCATAAAGGAAGCTGGCTTTGAAAGTGTAGATGAAATTATTCATACACGGGAAGAAATGGAACAGGTAAAGAAGCTGTATACATTAAATGAGACGGCCTTCTTGAAAAAATGTGAAGAAGAGAGACAGGAAGCATACCGGTATTTTAAGGAAAAAGGTTTCTTGGATGTAGACAGCATTGTATTTGACTGTGGCTGGAACGGTTCTTCACAGTATCTTCTGGATCGTTTCTTGGAATGTGTCGATTATCAGAAGAAAAATAAATTCTTCTATACCGGAATTTTAAATACAGAGAAGAGTAAACGCCAGTTAAACGGAAGAAAATTTGAGACCTATCTGTTTAACTATGATGAAAATTATAATCTGCAGAATAAAGTGAAGGATTCCATTGTCATTATGGAATTGTTCTTTGGTGCGCCAATGAACTCTGTTTATAAGTATGAAAACGGAGCGGCAGTATTAGAGGATATACCGGAAGAAACTGTATATAAAGAGGCAATCAGCCAGGGTATTATTGCTTTTGTGGAACGTTCTATTGACTTTGTGGAGAAATATAAGATTCGGGTGAAACAGGAACATGCTGTGACCGCTATTTTACGTTTGATTCATGAGCCGACAGAAAAGGAAGCAGTTACAATAGGAAATATCGCCAATGTGGATGGATTTGCCAACCAGAAAGCAATTATAAAATATATCGCAAAACTGGATGAAGCTTCATATAAAGAAAATCCACAGATTGAAATATACTGGGCGGAGGGCTTGTTCAAGAGACCGGACATCGATGAAAAGTTAAAAAAGCAGATTGCGCAGGATCGTCATCTGAATTATAAGGATGCGGAAACAGATGATGCAGAACAGGCAAAAGAAAGTCTTTATGAAAAAGATTTAAAGAAGTATGGAAAAGTTACGGCTGATTTCCTGGAAGAAGAAAGAAAGCACAAAAATAAAGATCCATACCAGCGTTTTATCAAAGAGAATGAGACCAATATCGTTACAGGAAGAACCTTTGAGCAAAATCCGCTCATTTCATTTGTAGTGCCGGTATATAATGTGCCGGATGACATGCTGACAGCCTGTATCGATTCCATTATCGGACAGACTTATAAGAACTGGGAATTATGGCTGGTGGATGATTTCTCATCCTGGGAGTCCGTGCGTGAAGTGCTGCGCAGCTATGAAACCACACCGGGAGTTCATGTCATCTATCGTACAGAGAATGGAAATATTTCCAAAGCAACAAATGATGGAATTGCAAAAGCAAGTGGTGAATACATCGCATTTATGGACTGTGATGATGTAATAGAATTAAATACGTTAGAAGAAATGGTGGCATTAATCAACGAAAATCCTGAGCTGGATTTCATTTACAGTGATGAGGACAAGCTGACAGAGGATGGAACCAGAAGACATTCTCCGTTCTTTAAGCCAGACTGGTCACCGGATACTTTCTTTTCGATTATGTATACCAACCATCTTGCAATATACCGTACCGCATTGGTGCGCAAGACCGGCGGACTGCGTACGGAATATAATGGAGCACAGGATTATGATTTTACCCTGCGCTTTACAGAACTGACGGATTATAAGCGGATTGGCCATGTGAAGAAAGTATTATATCACTGGCGTGAACGGGCAGAATCCATTGCAGCGAAGATGGAAGCAAAGCCATATGCACTGGAAGCGATGAAGCGCCTGAAAGAAGAAACGCTGGAAAGACGCGGATTAAATGGAACCGTGGAATTCGTCAGTGACATGTATCAGTACAGAGTCTGCTATGAAGCAGAGGGTAATCCGAAGGTCAGCATTGTCATTCCATCCAAGGATAATTTCAAAATATTAAAGCAGTGTATTGATTCCATAAAGCAGTGCACCATTTATGAAAATTATGAAATTATTGTAGTGGACAATGGCAGTAACGAAGAGAATAAAGCACAGATAGAGAACTACTTGGAAGAACAGAAGGCAACCTATGTTTATGAGCCGATGAATTTTAATTTCTCGAAGATGTGCAATCTGGGAGTGAAAGCATCGGATGGAGAATATATTCTGCTTTTAAATGATGATATTAAAGTATATCGTGCAGAGTGGCTGTCTCTTCTGGTGGGACAGGCATCCCTTGATTATGCCGGAGCAGTCGGTGCGAAATTGTTATATCCGGAGACCGACATTATCCAGCATATTGGAATTGCAAATCTTAAGATAGGGCCGTCTCACAGTGAAATAGGATTTTCGGATTCCAATATCTATTATTTTGGCAGAAACCGTGTGAATTATAACTGGCTTGCAGTAACAGCAGCATGTCTGATGGTGAAGAAGAGCAAATATGAAGAAGTAGGTGGTCTGGATGAAGAACTGACTGTTGCTTACAATGATGTAGATTTCTGCTTTAAATTGTACGAAAAGGGCTATTACAACAGCGTGCGGAATGATGTTCCAATGTATCATTATGAATCTATCAGCCGTGGCTCTGATGATGTGGATGAGAAAAAGCAGCAGAGATTGCTGAAAGAGAGAGAACACTTATATGCGAAGCATCCGAATCTGAAAGGAAAAGACCCGTTCTACAATGATAATTTAACCCAGAACAAAGTGGATTTCAGCATCAATGTAGAAGAGGAAGAACAGGAATATGCCATCTGTGAGTGGATGAAGCATTATCCGAAAAAAGTAAAAAGTGATTTCAAAGTCTGCATTGATAAAATAACAGATGATAAAGATTTTGCCATTGAAGGCTGGTGTCAGGGAGAAGACGCAGAGAGAGATAATGCGTCAGAACGTTATCTGCTGCTTCGCTCCGAGCAGGGAAAAATCTATCAGTGTAAGATGGAAAAAGTATTCCGTGAGGATGTGGCACAGTCGTTGGGAAGCACCAATTATCTGGCAGGCTTCCGCTGCCGGGTAGACCGAAACCAGATCGCGATGAATCTTCATGCGTATACCATTGGTATTATGCAGAAATATCAAAAAGAAGTCTTTATAAGATGGCTGGATGTCATGAGCGGTAGACAGGAATTAAAAGGAACTGTGGTACGTGATATTGCATTGGAAGAACGTACAGGATGGAAACCAAAACAGATACTGCACAGAATCGATGGCGTAAAGCGTACCGAAGAACTTTTTGGTATCAAAGGCTGGGCAGTATTAGAACATGCAGATAATATTAATTGTGAGACGCAGATTCTGGTTGTAGAAGGTGACAGGGCAAGAGTATGTTCCACACAGGCAAAGGAACGCTATGATGTAGCGTTATCCATGCCGCACTACAAAAATATTTATCTGTGCGGATTTGCAGCAGAGATTCCAAATGTAGGAAAGGATGCAGCCATTTTCATTGTTAAGAGGAATCTGCACAATGGAAAAGTATATTATCAGCAGTTGAGTGAATCAGAGTTACAAGAGGAAGCGTAGAAAAACAATGAAGAGAAAGTTACAGAAAGTATTTCGAAATTTTTGGACAGCAGTACTGTTATGTGCCATGGTGCTGCCGGTAAATACCGTGCAGGCGGCGGAAAAAGAGCCGCAGAGCCTAGTAGCAACGATAAATACATATTATGACGGTGGATACAGTATTATGGGACCGACAACGGTTACCATTGGACAGATGATTAATTATTATCAGGCAAATCAGGCTTATCCGGCATTTTACGCCAATACGGATGCACCAAATATTTATGTATTCTGCATGATGTATATGGAAGAATGTAATGCAGAGGGCGTTCGTGCCGAGGTGGCATTTGCACAGGCAATGAAGGAAACGGGATTTCTCCGGTATGGAAAAGATGTTCATATTGAACAGTTTAACTTTGCAGGATTTGGTGCTACCGGTAATGGCAATCCGGGTAACAGCTTTCCAACCGTTCGTATCGGAATCCGTGCCCAGGTGCAGCATTTAAAAGCATATGCGACATCGGAACCATTGAATCAGGAAGTCGTAGACCCGCGTTACAGCCTTGTAAATAAAGGCAGTGCACCATATGTGGAGTGGCTTGGCAAACATGAGAATCCAACGGGAATCGGCTGGGCAACTGCATGGGGCTACGGAAACAGTATTGTTAATGATTATATTGCAAGAATGCGGAATTATTCTACCTATTCCACCTGGTATCAGGGAGTGAACTATGAGGCAGTATACAACCCGGATTATTATATGTTACATAACCCGGATGTGGCAGCCGTATGTGGCGGAAGTTCAGACAGTCTGCTTTCTCATTTTCTGAATTATGGAATGAAGGAAGGACGGCAGGGAATTGTATATTTTGATGTAAATTCTTATAAACGCCGGTACAAGGATCTTCGAATGGCTTTTGGGAATGACCTCAAATTATATTATCTTCACTATGTATATTCCGGACAGAGTGAACACAGAATTGCATCCGGACCGGTTAACAACTTTGATGCAATAACGGTTTATAACGGAGTGGACTATGCATCAGGCTATGATTATAATTATTATGTAAATAAATATCCGGATATCCGGGCAGCCTTTGGAGATGATGATATGGCAGTTCTTGCTCACTTTGTAAATTATGGAATGAGCGAAGGACGACGGGGTAATGAGGCATTTGATATAAATTCTTATCGGAATGCGTATTCTGATCTTAGGGCAGCTTTTGGAATGGATTTAAAGCAGTATTATCTGCATTATCTATATGCCGGCAAATCGGAAAAACGTGTAACCAGTGGCGCAACAGAACTGGTTAATCCGTTGACTGTATATAATGGGGTAGATTATTCTTCTGTATACGATTATAATTATTATATCAATCTTTATCCGGATATAAGAGCAGCCTTTGGAAATGATGACAGAGCAGTCCTTGCACATTTTATAAATTATGGAATGACAGAAGGAAGAAGAGGAAATGCAACCTTTGATGTA
>OLJB01000496.1_pt1 | contig 23995 bp, 25 predicted proteins | sample 1601391 | NCBI WGS metagenome assembly OLJB01 (sample SAMN01915215, study PRJEB22387) | human gut metagenome | isolation source: stool | host: Homo sapiens | place: USA | reverse complement strand
CCTGATACACCTTCGCACCAACAGATCCTGGAAAAGCTTAATCTGATCGAACAGCTTTTTGATCACAAACCTTACTGTTACGAATTGAAAATCAAAGGACTTCTATGCCAGATTTTCAGTGATATTCTCTTTGAGAGTCAGAACTATTCCTCCCATTACACGCCTTCCAATCAGCTGGAGCTTGAACGTCTGGAACAAATGCTGAATTATCTGAATACGCATTTTGATTCTGTAATATCCCTACAGCAGCTTGCAGATCATGTGCATCTGTCCAGAGAGGTCTGCTGCCGTCTTTTCAAAAAAATGACGGGCAAAACCATCACTGCCTATCTGGAAGAATACCGGGCGAAAAAGAGCTTCTCCCTGGTACAAAGCGGGCAGTATTCCATGACTCAGATTGCTGCCCTGACAGGCTTCAGCAATGCAAGCCGTTTTGCCATCGGATTCCGCAAGTATTTCGGCTGCAATCCCGGTGAATACAATTCTCTGAAAAGCCAGGATTAGTGCTAACTCAGTTTAACCTGTGTTGACACTTTCTTTTCAATGCACGCCTATTATATACCTGCTTGTTAAAAAAAGACGATTCTAACATTGTCATTTCTGATACAGATATTGACATTTTCCAATTGCAATATAATCTCAATATTCTCAGAGCTTTTTTTGTGTAAAAGAAGTATTGCAAAGTAATTTCCTGATCACACAAAGAAGCCCTCGAATGCCAGTAACATTCGAGGACTTCTTCTTTTATTTTTGTATTCAAAACTTGTTTAATTGGAGGCAAGCAGATCTTCCAGGTCCGCTTTGCTACTTGCTCATAACCGAATAACTGCTTCGCAGTTTATCAGAAGGAGCTTACACTCCTCCTGATACAAGAAAGTCTCCCACTGCGTATTGCTTTTCGCAATCGCCCCAGGGAACTTACTTGATTCGGTTAAATTGCTAACAAATTCTTAATTGCTTCCATATACACTTCCACAGCCTCTTCCATCTCAGAAACCAGAATGAATTCATCTGCTCCGTGAATACGATAATCCACCCCCAGTTTCTCCGGACCAAATGCAATAATATTTTTCAGAGATTTGGCATAGGTACCACCGCCAATTACCATTGGTTTGTTCTCCGTGTCGCCAGTCACATCCACATAAGCCTTGTACAGGGCATTTACCAGCGGAGATTCTCTTGGGAAGAACAACGGATTACCGATTTCCCCCACCACAATACGGCCATTTTCATCTTCCAGATTACCTTCTATACGTACGAATTTATCAGGTTTGTCACGCCCATCGGGTGAGATATTGATGTAATGTCCTTTTTCCTTCCCTTTTGCAAGGAAAAGAGGAACGAATACCTGCTGGTAGAACGGATCCTGCAGTTTGTTGTTTTCTATGTAGTTCCTCTGCTGCGTCCTTTCCCTTACGTAGTCCCGCTGATAGTAATACCAGTTCACGAACTCGTCGTTGGTGACATGCCGCAGATATCCGGTATATACATACAGCGTTCCCTCGTATAGCCCCATGAGAAAATTCGCCTTGAAGGAGTTCTTCTTCGCCTTCCTGCCGGTGGTGTTGCTCGGTGCCGGGTCCCCGTAACTGACAATATATTTGAGCTTGCCTATGGGCGGGCACTCTCCCCAGCGTATCTCCTTGAAGTAGGAACCCTCCACGACCGGGTTGTTGAAACACTCCTTCTGCCCGCTGGCGAGGCTCACCTGTGCCAGTACCTCGTCTATCGTCTCCTCAGTGTTCTTTTCCGGCCATACGGACGTTCCGAACTGGTAATCCGCCTGCGGATCGGGCTTGCCTATATCCACCATGCGTATATTGATGATATCCCAGTTTCCGATAGGTTTCTCCCTTGCGGCCAGTTCCCTTGCCTTGTTGCCGGCACGTGAGACGCAGCAGTCCTTCGCAATGACGTTCCCCGTCCAGACGGTAAGCAGCGCCTCGCTGATGGAGCGGGTGAAGAACAGCGCCTGCTCGAACCAGTTCCATTTGTTGTTCACAGTCTCCGGATTGCGGCATTCCTCGTCGGTATCGTAGTCATCCATGAGCAATACGTCCGGGCGTACCTCGTCCATCTTGACTCCGCGCGGTGACTGTCCCCATCCCATTGCCATGAACGACACGCGGGTGCTGAGGGTGAAATAGTCCTCCGTCCATTTGTCACCGATGAGGTTGCCGTAGAAATATTTCAGCCGCTCGTTCGCCTCGAACTGTGCCCGGTACTGGTTCAGCAGCTTCCTCGCGCCGTCATTGGTCGCCGATGCCATGATGACGCACCGCTTGTTCTTCTTCACGATGACCAGGTAGAGTACTATGAACATCACGATGGTGGACTTTGCCAGCTCACGCGCCCAGCTCAGCACTTCGTACCAGTTCCCGTCTGAATGCCCGATGATGCGCCTGATGGCTTTCTTTTGGAATCCTGCAAACTCGTATTTGGCATATCTGTAGAACATGAACTTCACCCATGCGACAGGGTCCGCTTCCAGCTCGCGCAATCTCCTTGCCTTTTCCTCCCCGGTCATGGTGAAGTCAACGGCGGTCTGTGTGCGTATCTGTCTGAGGGTTTCTTCCCAGTCGTCGGAGAGTGCCCTGGTGTTTCCTGTCAGTCTTTTTCTTGCCATGGCGTTACCTTAATTTCTCCTTTACAAATTCGTCAAAATAATAACTCAGTTCGATTGCCTTCTGCGGATCACGCTTGCGTAGCCAGAAAAGGATCTGTTTGCTCACGCTGATGATATCGGCTATGCCGTAGTCCCCTTCCATTTTGGCGATGGCGGCGGACAGCTTGTTGATGGTGTCGGCCTCGGTGGAAGTGGCATACTTGTCACCGCGCTCGGCTATGGCCTTGTTCATTTCCGCTATCTGCATGTAGAGGTTGCGTATCTGCTCCTCCCTCGTGGTGGTGACTGCCGCCCGCAGCATCTCCCAGTTGCCCTCCCTGCTCCATTTGCTCATGGTGACAGGGCTGACGCCCACCTTTTCGGCTATCTGCCTGCTTTGCAGTTCTCCCTGCATGTAGAGCATCTTCGCCCAGTCCTTCTTCTGTTGGTTCGTTAGTGTCTTGGACATATTCATTCTCTTGATTATTACAGTACAAAGTTAGGCAGCGCATACCGATTAAAATAATCCGTCTGTAATGGTTTCCACCTGGCTTGTAACAGTTTCCAGCCGGAAGGAAACTGTTACAGGGGGATTTGCACACCTTCTTTTTATCTCTGAATTTTGCAGCAGACAAAACGGGAAAAGCAATGGGCAAAACATATACATTCTGCGTACATGACGAATCCGTAAACACTTACGGTTTCCGCATGCTGACCTCGGGGGCCAATCTGGAAGAATTCAGAAAGAACCCCGTGGTACTTTACAACCATAATGACTGGGACACCCCGATAGGACGCGGCGAAAACGTGCGTGTGGAGGACGGCAGGATTCTGGTGGATGTCGTTTTCGACGAGGAGGACGAAAAAGGGCGCACAATAGCCGGCAAGGTGGAGCGCGGCTTCCTGCGCATGGCCAGTATCGGCGCCTGGCCTCCTGAAGAGGTCAGTGATGACCCCGCATTGAAACTTCCGGGACAGACAGGGCCTACAGCCATAAAGTGGACCATGCGGGAGATGTCCGTCTGCCCCATAGGTTCCAACCATAACGCCCTTGCCATGTATGACCGCGCGACGAACAAACGTATAGACTTGTCTGACGGGCAGGCGCTTGTCAGACTGATGGATAAAAAAATCAGTATTAACCATAAAAAAGAGGAGAATATGAGTTATTTGACACAGATGCTGAAATTGTCGGACTCCGCATCCGACCAGGCTATCCGGGAAGCAGTACAGGGCCTGATTACCCTGCGCGACAGCCTGCAGGCCGAGAACGCCACGCTCAAGAGTGAGAAACAGACATTGCAGGAGCGTGTGACGGCCTTTGAGACGAAGGAGAAGGAAGCCAATAAGCAAAAAGCCGTCACCCTGGTGGACGCGGCTGTTAAAGACGGGCGTATTGACGCCAAAGGACGTGAGAGCTGGCTGGAGGACTTTGCCGTTGATTTTGCAAAGGCCGAAGTACGCCTCAGCTCCATTTCCGTACGTCAGTCCGTCAGTTCCCAGGTACAGACTGAAGGAAAGGCCGGAGGAAACGTGCAGCTGGCAGACATGTCTTTCAAGGAAATCCTGGAAAAGGATATGCTCAAGGAACTTAAAAAGGACAGGAACCTCTACCGGGAGAAGTTCCATGAAGCCTACGGTAAATACCCGGAATAATCATTTTATAAACAAAAGACAATGAAGACAAAATTCATCTTTTCACTGCTCACAGCAATGCTGTTCAATTTTGCCACCTCAGGTCTGTTTGCACAGAGTATCGGCATCGACCATAACCTGATGTTCAGCATCCAGATGGGGCTTTCGCTGGTTCCGTTGCAACTTACCGGCTGTCTGGCAGACGGGCTGAACAAGGAAATCTGGATTCCCGAGATTATCGAGAAGTTCTATCCGGAAACCTCGTTCGTTTCCGACTCGCGTGATTTCAGCATGTGGACCGATAACGAGTACCTGAACCTGCAGGAAGCGGGTATCGACCCGAGGGTATTCATCGACAACGAGGTATATCCGATACCGGTAGTGGCACGCGGCGACAAGCCTTACAAGATTCCGATGAAGCGCTTCGATACGGAAAACACCGTACATATCAACGCCATCGAAATCGAGGAATCCGCCGAGAAACGCAGGAGTGTGGCTGCCGGGCATCAGAAGTCCCTGCAGATGCAGTTCTCCGAACTGGCCATCTACAACTGGGCTCCCACGCAGGACAGCGAGACCACTCCGGTCTTGAAAATCAACGACGGCAATGCCAGCAAGCAGGGCACCGGCTATGTGGCCATGACTTATGAAAAGGTCCTGGCGCTCTCCACGCGGCTTGACATGATGCAGGTACCCAAGGAAGGACGAATCCTGGCACTGCATCCCTACCATGCCACTGACCTTCAGCTCCAGGACCTGGAGATGTTCAAGACGTTCTTCTCCACCGGTTCCATGTTCGGCTTCAAAATTCACGTCACTTCCATGGTGCCCAAATACAACGGTACTACGGGCAAGAAAGTAGAATGGGACGCTCCGGTACGCGATACGGACGCCATCGCCTCCACCGTATGGTACCGTGACGCCGTCTGCCGTGCCAAGAGCATGGAGGACATGTACTACCGTCTGAACGACCCTGAATACCGCGGTGATGTGCTCGGATTCAATATGCGCGGTATCGCGTTGCCCATCACCGGCAAGTATCTGGGCGCCATGTTTACCACGAAGAAATCCTAACCTTGAAAATTAAAGTGCAATGAGTTACATTAACATGAAATCGCGGAGAAGCTTTGACTTCTTCGCCCCCTATACAGAAGAAGGTGACCGCTGTGTACAGATACCGTTCCCGGTTGCCGTAACCCGCAAACCCGAAGACAAGTCCCTGGTACATGACTGCAATCCCCAGATTGTGGATATTGCAGCCGGAACCGCCGCAACGACTTTCACGCTGGACACGCAAGTCCAGGCAGGTTCGTTGCTCATCGTCAAGAACGCCAGTGCCAATGCCCAGACCATCGGCGAGGTGGCTTGTGCCGCAAGCAAGGTCACCACGTTGATGTACGACGGAAACGCCTACATCAGTATCGGAACTTCAGATATCAGCGAGTGATGAGCAGAGGACTACGCAACAATAACCCGCTGAATATCCGTCTCTCTGCCACCACCGTGTGGCAGGGGGAAATCCGGCCTTCGCAGGACCGTTCGTTCTGCCAGTTCAGGACGATGGCCTACGGCTACCGTGCCGGTCTGAAGTTGTTACAGAACTATCGCCGCAAACACGGCTGCCGCACCATTGCCGACTTTATCCGACGTTGGGCGCCACCCACAGAGAACAACACGAACGGTTACATCAGCCGTGTGTGCAAGGAGATGCAGGTGCCGGCAAGCTATATACCCGATGTGGGTGATCAAGGTACGATGTGCGCTTTTGAGGCTGCGATGTCGCAGGTGGAAAACGGAGTACCTGCCGTGATGGAGGACATTATCACGGGTTGGAGCCTGCTTTAAGTGATTATTGAAAACTACTTGGCCATGAACATGGAAACGATAATGCAGATTCTCCAGTGGCTTGTGCCGAGCGGCATTGCCGGTTCCCTCTGGGCATGGTTGAGACACCGGGAGAACAGCAAGGTAATCGCCGCCAAGGAGCGGAACGATGCCTATAAAGAAATGTATGACAACCTTTCGGGGACATTAATTGAATTGCAGAATGAGAACATCAAGCTTAACAAGGCGGTACGTGAACTCAACCGTACTATCCGTAAGGCTTCCACTTGCCGCCATTATAATGATTGTCCTATCCGTATCGAGTTGCAGAAGTCAGGGGGAATCGATGCAGACCAGCCATCATACCGACAGCCTGCAAGGCAGAAGCGGGTTCGCTCTCCTTCAGCAGCCCGTTCCTCCCAGTGTGGCGAGGACGGCATTTCCGACGAAGATATTGACCTCGATACCTGTGGGGACGGGCTTCAGTAAGCGTAGTGGGCAGGCAACAGTGAATGTCAACCGCATATCGGAAGACAGCCTGGAGGTGACTGCCACCTGCGACAGTCTGGCACGCCAGGTAATAATGCTGACGGAAGAACTGACACGTATCCGCAACGAGACATCCTCAGCGGTAGAGACCCTGCCTCCTGAGGTGATAAGGGAACCCACCGGCTGGCAGTGGTTTCAAATATGGACAGGTCGGCTGGCCGTTGCCGTCCTTCTTCTGATACTGATTAAACGGCGATTGAACAGAACTTAAAAAACAAAAGAATTTATGGACGGATTAATTTACGGACTGGCGCACCTCAAATTCAAGGGGAAGGAAATCGGCCTTATCAGCGAGGAAGGCCTGCAGCCTGCCGGGAGCGCCCCGAGTACCACGGACATCTACGCCGCGCAGGTGAAGGACGGCCCGGTAATGACACTCACCACCAATCCCGGCAAGAAGGCATTCACCTGCACCCTGATAGAGCTGAACGCCGAGAGCCTGGTGAACACCATCGGTGGCACGAAGGACGCCAAGAACAACTGGGAGCCCCCCGAGAACTGGGAAGCCACGGGCGTGATGGACGTGGTTGCCGACAGCGGCGAGACCCTGCGCTTCTACAATGCCAAGGTGACCGGCAGTGACTTTGCTGGCGGCATCAACTCCTCCAACGTGCTGGGGCTTTCTCTGAACATCGAGCTGCTGAAGAATTCTGAGGGCAAGCGCATGAAGCTCTTCGCCAAGGGCATAGACCCGGATACGGGTACCGAGGCTGCAGGCTAATGGGGGGCTGCCCATGAAACCGAACTTTGAACTGGAATCCCTTGCGGAGAGGGTCATGTCGGATGCCGGCATCTCCCTTCCGCTACGGCTTCCCGGAGGGAGACACATCCGCTGGGTGATGCGGATACCAACCCTGGAAAGCCGCTGCCGCATGGCACGGATGTATCTGAAACTGGGTGTGACACACGAGGAACTCAGGGCCTACACCTTTGAACAGAAGCTGGAGTTTATGGTGAAGCACACCAGGACAGTGAGCCGCATGGTGGCATATGCCATCGTTCGCGGCAGTGTGTCGGGCAGGCTTCTGAACCGTCCGGTGGCATGGATGCTGCGCAGCTGCATGCACCCCGTCGCCCTGGAAGACGCCTGGATGATTGCACTCAGTACGATGAGTACCATCCCTTTCGGGAATATTATCAGATTGGCCGAGGTAATGAGCCTGACAGCGCCCAATCTGAGCCAAAGAAAACAGAACGGGAGTTAAAGGGGTACATGGAACCCGCCCATAGCCCGTTCGGTCTCGTGGGACAGATAGCCCGTGACACGGGCTGGAGTGTGGACTACATCATGCGCGGTGTGAACTGCCCGATGCTGATGCTGATGTGGCAGGACTTCCCCCGCCATGTGCCGGGAAGGAAGAAGACCACGCAGGAGATGGTTGCCGAGAGGAGAAGCCGCAACGGGCAGCCGGACATATCTCCGGTGGACTATTTACAACAATTGCTTGACGAGGAGGAAAACGCTGATGAATCCCATTAAACTTGAAATATTCCTGGATGACAAGACGCTGGCGGGCATGAGGTCGGTGGAAGGCAACGTGGCCAACATGGAGGCTTTCACCAGGCGGATGATCGGGCATCTGAAACTGGAGCTGAAGGATTTGGAGAAGGAGTATAAGAATCTCCAGAAACAAGGGCTTGCCGGTGAGAGGGAGATGGCTGACATCCAGGCGCTGAAGGGTGCCATCGGTGGGTTGAAGGAACAGCTTAAGGAATACGAGGCTGCCAAAAAACGGGCGAGCGAGACACCCGTCATAGGCAATGACCCCGCACCGAAACTGAACAGCGTGAAGATGAGCATGGCGCAGATAGCCCGCGAGCTTCCGTCACTGGCCATGGGACCGCAGATGTTCTTCCTGGCAATATCCAACAACATCCCGATGTTTACGGACGCGGTGGGCAATGCCAGAAAGGAGTACGAGAGACTGACGGCGGCAGGCCAGAAGGCGACACCGGTATGGAAGCAGGTGCTCTCGTCCCTTTTCTCGTGGCAGACTTTCATGGCTACCGCCATCACGCTGACTGTCGTATACAGTAAAGAGATATGGGAGCTTGCCGGCCGGATGCGAAAAGGAAGCAGGGCCGCCCTGGAGATGGCGGATGCCCAGGAAAAGATAAATGACTCGCTGGACACTTCCAGCCTCGGCAGACAGCTTGTTACAATCCGCTCCTTGCAGGAACGCTGGAATCAGCTGGGCAATGACCTGGCGGAGAAAAAGAAGTTCATTACGGACAATAAGGACGAATTTGACAAGCTGGGCGTGTCCGTAAGTAATGTGGATGAAGCCGAGAACGCGCTGGTTGCAAATACGGAGGCCTTTATCCAGGCCATGACTTTGCGTGCGGAGGCCGCCGCAGCCTTTAAGCTGGCAGCGGAAGAGGCGGAAAAGGCATTGAAGGCCCAGACGGAGATAGACCGGAAAAAGAAGGAGGGTCCAAGCTGGAAAGACAAGGCGGTTTCATTCCTGTTCCTTGACCCTCAATGGACTCCGGGCTCCATGTCCGACAAACAAGGCACATCAAGGGCTGAAACCGTCTGGAATGCAGGTATCGGGAAACAGAATGCCATTAAGGAAGTAGCGGAGCAGGATGCGGAGACTTATACAAAAACATACAATGACAAACTGATGGAGTCCGCCAGAAAACTGAAGGAAGCCGGGATCACGGAGAAGACGGACAAAGAAAATTCCAAAGGTACCAGACTTGACTATGCCGCCGAACTTGCCGACGCCCGCATCCGTGCCCAGCGGAAAGTGGAGGCCGCCCGCATCGCCGTGATGGTGGAGGGACGGGAAAAACGCAAGGCGCTTGCCGAAAAGGAGTATAATGACACTCTTGCCGCCATCGACAAGGAAGAACGCGATACCCTTGCCAAACTGGAAAAATCAAGGAAGGCGGGCAGGAAGGTGACTCCCGAAGAGGAGAGGCAGGTGAAGGACGGCGCGACTGCACAACGCGCCCTTGCCCGGGTACAATACCTGCAGGACACCTACAATATAGAAAAGGAATGGCGCGAGAAGAACCGCCAGGCCTGGATTGACTACAACAAGGAATACGGCACCTACCAGAACAAGCGCCTTGCCATCGTGCAGGACTATGCACTGAAGATAGCCCGTGCCGAAACCGAAGGCGAGAAGGAATCACTGAAAAAGAAACGGGACAACGACTTGAAGGAACTGGACTTCGGGGAATTCAAGAAGACCGTCAACCTGGCTGACGTATTCGGCAATCTGGACGGACAGAGTACGGAAGCGCTTTCCGCGCTTCGTGACAAGCTGAAAGAATATATCAATGGCGCTGCCAAAGAACTGCGCCCGTCCGATTTAAAGGAATTGCAGGATGCCCTTACGGATATAGACCTGAAGATTGCCGACCGCAAGCCTTTCCGGGAATTGAAACGTTCGCTGGTGGAGTACGGCGAATCCCAGGCGGCAGTGGAGAGCGCCCAGGAAGACCTGAACACCGTAATGGCAGGAGGTGAAGTGGTTACGGGTATGTATAGGGACGAGACCGGCAGACTTGTAGCCGGACTGTTGACCCAGGAGCAGGCTGAAAGGAACCTTGCAGCCGCCCAGAACAACCGTCTGAAAAAGCAGGCGGCATTGGCGCAATCGCTGCAGGGTGTGGCGGTCAGGATGTCGTCCTACGGTCAGGCTGCCGGTACCATCATCTCCACATTGGAAGGCTTCGGCGTCACTGTTGACGAGAATGTGAAAGGCGTGGTGGAAGGCTTCAACACCATGAGCGAAGGTATCAGCGGGTTTGCCCGGTCCCTTCTCAGCATGGACGTCGGCGGCATGATAAGCGGTGTGGTGAATACCGTTGGCGGTGCCGTCAAGAGCGTGGGCAGTCTGTTTGGTGCCGACTGGGGAGGCGAACGCTCGGAAAGGCGCTACCAGCAGGCCAAGGAGAAATACGAGAGCTATATGGAAGTGCTCGACAGGGTCATTTCCAAGCAGAAGGAGCTTGTCTCCTCCATGGAGGCGGACGACTTCGCCAATGCGGACAACTCTTATGAGCGTGCCCGCGAGCTGCTGAAGAAACAGCAGGACTATGCCCGCGAGATGGGCAAGGCCTATCTGAATGCGGGTGCGAGCAAGGGGTTCCTGGGCGTGGGGTCAAGCGCCTCGCACGGTACCGACCAGCGCAAGGATATTTCCCGGTCCGCCTGGGAGCAAGCCAGGAAGGTGCTGGGCGGCGACTTCGATAAATACGGCATAGGGGACGGTCGCATGACGGGGCTCTTCGACCTCCCGTATGAGCAGCTGGTGAGACTCCGTGATGAAGCAAGCGGATTCTGGAGCGAGCTGCACGAGGACACACGGAACTACCTCGAGCAGATTATCGAGAGCGAGGAAGCCTGGCAGGAGGTGCAGGAAGCCCGCAAGGAGGCACTGACGAAGACGGACTTCGACAGTTTCTACAACGGCTTCGTCTCCATGCTGTCCGATATGGATGCCACTTCGGAAGACTTTGCCGACAGTTTTGAGAAGTACCTTCAGAATGCCATTTTTTCCGCACTGGTGGCAACCCGGTACAAGGACCGGATACAGAAACTGTATGACTCATGGGCTGACATGGCCGACAAGGACGGACTTTCCTCGACGGAGGTGGAGAAACTGCGCGGGGATTACCGGAAGATAATCGATGAGATGCTGGCACAGCGGGAACAGATAATGGAGGATTTCGGCTGGGAAGGCTCTTCCGGCAGTTCAAGTTCCCAGTCCGGACGCAGCGGGACTTTTACTGCCTTGACCCAGGAGCAGGGTACGAAGCTGGAGGGGCTGTTCACCTCCCTGCAGGACCATGCCAGCGGCATGCACAAGTTACTGGAGGAACTGATGAAGGGACGCGCTGCCGACCATGACATATTCCTGCAGATAGCGGAGAATACCGCTTACTGCAAGATACTGGAAGACATATTCGACCTCCTGGCAAGCAAGGACCGGGACGGATGGAAAACGATATAGAAGTATGAAAGATTTGACCGGATACATGACCGTCAACGGCAAGGACGCCTGGACGGAATATTCCGCTTTCCTCTGTGAGGACAGACGGGAGGATAACTTCAATTTCAGTGAATTGCTGAAACCGCTTGAAATGAAGGGGTACACCGCTGTGGATTTTCGGGAGCGTAACGGTGAGGAGCTGCCGGAGGTATTGCCGTCTCCGTGTTGTAAGGCCAGGGACGTGACGTTGTACTTCGCCATATACGCCTCTTCTCCGGAGGAATGCGAGACCCGCCGTGCGGCATTGATGAAGGTCATGTATTCCGGATGGGTGAACCTTCAGGTAAAGGGCAGGACATCTGCCTATAAGTTCTACTACAAGTCTTCTTCCGACTTCGACACCGTGACGGATGTATCCGGCGGGATGGTCGTAGAGAGATGGAAAATGAAGTTTCGGGAACCGAAACCCGGAACTCTTTAAATAACGATTAAAAGCTGTTTGAATGGAACTCAAAATCTATAACCGGTCCGGAGAGTTGAAACTGACGGTTTCCACATCCTCCTCCACCACCTGGAACCAGGAACTGATGAAGGAATACTCTGTGTCGGCCTCCTTTACCCACCCGTCCTACGTGATGCTGGACGTGGAGGACTATGTGCTGCTGGAGGGAGTGAAGTTCAGTATAAAGAAGGAGTACAAGCCCAGGCAGAAGGATACACAGACCTACAGTTATTCGGTGAAGTTCTATGCCCCCATACATGACGCGGAGCAAGTGAAGTACTTGCATCTGACCGATGGGGCTTATAACCCCCAGTTCAGTCTTGACGGTGGTCCCCGCGAGCACCTGCAGAAGTGGGTGGAGAACATGAACCGCATCTACGGGCGTGAGGTCTGGCGCATCGGCGACGTGGTGGTGGCAGACAACCGGACCATCGAATACAATAATGTCACCTGCTGGGATGCCGCCACAATGATTGCCGAAGCGTTCGGTACGGAATGGTGGACGGACGGCTTCACCTTCAACCTTTCGCGCTGCGAGCATGGGGAGCCGGTGGAACTGGGCTATATGCGGGGGCTTACCTCATTGGCACAGTCGGAGAACAGTGACAGTGTAAAGTTCTTCACGCGTCTGATTCCCCTGGGCTCGACAAAGAACATCGACCCCTCCCGTTACGGCTTCTCCCGTCTCCAGCTTCCTGACCGGTCCCAATATATGGACCGTAACACGAACTACGGTCTGTATGAACACGTGGAGGAGGATGCCTTTGCCGGAATATTCCCCCATTATACGGGCACTGTGACGGCTGTGCGCAGTGAAGAGAAGGCCGGGGATGACGGGAACAAGTTCACTGTCTATTATTTCAAGGACAGCGGCATGCAGTTTGATCCGAACGGGAATGAGATAGTCGGCCTGGTGAAGCATGTGTCGTTCCAGACAGGGGACCTTGCCGGGCGTGACTTCGAGGCAAACTATGACTCAAAAACGGGGGAATGGGAAATCATCAACACCTATCCTGATGACAAGACGCAAATACCGGGTGGCAGTCTGATACCGGCTGTCGGGAATGAATATATTCCCTGGAACTTCCGTATGCCGGTGGAATACGAGACGCAGGCTGAGCTCGACTACAAGGCCGCCGTGGATGACTATCTGGCCAGATACAGTGAGGACGTGTCCAAGTATGGCGGTGACACGGACTATATTTATATAGACCGGAACCGGATACCGTTATTGCCGGGACAGCGTGTGCGGTTGCTGAGCGACAAGTATTTTTCAGCGTCGGGCGGGACCAGGGACACGCGGATGACGAAAGTCGTGCGCAAACTGGACAATCTCTCCATTGCAACAATAGAATGCACCAACCAGGTGGGAAAAGGCTGGAAGTCGCGGGTGGATTCAAGTCTGACGGACTTGAAATATATACTGGACAAGCAGCGGGAACAGCTGTCACTTGATATTCTGAAAAGCTGGGACGGGCGGCCGGCTACTGACTATACGGTCATGTCCGCTCTGAGGGTACTGAAAGAGATTGCGCAAAAAGCTCTCAGCAAGACCGGGAATGACCGTACAGAGTATTCCCTGGAGGTTGGTGGCAGTTTGACAGTAGATGACATTCTCCATGCGGCCAAGGCTGTCAAGTTCGGCGAGTTCCTCACCGGCATATCCGGAGGGTACATCGACAAGAACGGCAATCTGGAGATGGAGGAAGGCATATTCCGCAAGCGTGTGTTTGTTCCGGAGATTGCCTATAACCGTGTGACCTATTTCAAAGGACGTATGTGTGCCTCTCCCGGAGGTGGATGTACGGTCAAGGAATGGACGGACAACGGTGACGGCAGCTATACGATTACACCCGATTTGACGGATGCCGACGGGCTGAGCCAGTTTGTCGATGACATTCTGACTACTTACTTCGTCACCAAGAACGCCGAAGGCAAGCTGCAGGGTTTCGAGGAGATGAAGTTCCGGGTGACTTCCGCAGACTATACAGCCAAGACATTCGTCATGACACCCAAGCCGGGTACTGACTGGAAGCCGGGTGATGCGATGGTATTGGCGCAGACGGGTAACTTTACGGATGAGGATAGACAGACGTACATCTTTATCGATACGGTGGGCGGCAACAACTGCATCACTTTCTTTGACCACGCCAATACATGGGATGTCGAGCCGGCACAAGAGATGTCGTGGATTGGCAAGAAGAAAGGCCGTACCGTACATGGCATTCCGGCCGACAACTACTCGGCTGTTTTTCGCCACGTCATCATGTCCGGCAAGATATTCCAGGTGGATGACATCACCGGCGAGGCTTTCCGGGTACCGCTATTTAAAGGTACGTGGAAAAAGGGTGAGAAGTATGCCTATTATGATGAGGTGACGCATAACGGCAGCTCATGGATATGTGTCAATGAGAAAGGCACGTCTACAGAACCGGCAGACGGCAATGCCGACTGGCTGAAATATGCGGCCAAGGGAGAAAGCGGCAAGGGTATCAAGTCTACCGATGTGGAATACGCGATATCGGTGTCTAATGTCATTGCCCCGGTGGACGGTTGGCAGACTACCTCCCCTGAATGGGAAGCCGGCAAGTATATCTGGTCGCGGACGAAGATTGTCTATTCTGATGGCGAAGTCAAGTACACTCAAGCGGCTTGTATCAGTGGTGGGCAGGGAGCTGACGGCAAGGGCATCAAGTCCATCACGGAGGAATACTACCTTTCCTCTTCATCGGCCACCACAACCGGAGGCGAGTGGCAGACAGACTCTCCGGCGTGGAAAAACGGCTGGTATATCTGGACCCGGACAAGGATAGTCTTCACTGACGATACTTCCACCACAACGAACGCCATCTGTGTGACTGGCAGCAAGGGTGCAGACGGTACAAGCATTACCAACTGCGGTGAATGGGAAACCGGAAAGCATATACCTTACATGGGTATTACCAAGATGGCCGGACGTGTCTTTTTATGTGTCGCTCCTGATGGTACCGACAATCCTCCGATGTGGACTCAGACGACCAATGAGGGAAGACGCATCCTGCAGACGCAGAACGGCGGCAAGTCCTACGGTTATACCATTACCGGGGACTTGAACACGGCCGAGTATGAGCTGCTGGTGGAGAACGGCCAGGACGGGCGTGACGGTAGGGATTATGAGTGGATATTCAAGCATACGACAGAGAATATCGCTCCGGCAACCCCTGCCACCTCGCAGGTGGATGACTATGTTCCGTCCGGCTGGCACGATGACCCGATTGGTGTCAGCGAGAGCCTGCCATACGAGTGGGCTTGCTGCCGCACGAAGAAGGACGGTGTATGGAGTGCGTTTTCACCGGCCGCCATCTGGGCCAAGTGGGGCTTTGACGGTGAGTCGGCCATTGTAGCCGATTTCGACAACGAGATGGAGAGCATTGCCTTGACATACGAAGGAAAGACTGTTTCGCAATCCGTGCTCAATACAACCGTCGGCATGTGGTATGGTACGAAGAAGCTACAGCTCAAGTCCATTTCATGCGTGACCCCTGCCGGTGTCACGGAGAGCTACAATGTCAATACGGGTGTGATAGCGTTTACCGTGGCTTCCGGTATTTCGATGCCTGCACGTTCAGAGGTCAGGATAACCGTTACGGCTACGGTACAGGATACGGATATAAGCCGTGAGCTGGTGTTCACCATTGCCGGTGTACGTGCCGGTAATCCGGGCAGTGATGCGATACTCTATAGGCTGGTGCCTTCCGTCTCATCGGTAAGCAAGCGGAAGGACGGCACTTATAGTGTGGCAAGCGTGTCATGTACACGTACCAAGTCGGTCGGTGGCAGTACAGCTGTTACGACGGATGGTGTGCTGAAATACAGTAAGGACGATGGTTCGGAGATCGAGATACAGAACGGCACGTCCATCTCCCCGAAGAACTTTACAAAGCAGCTGCAATTTGTCTTTTATGTGGGTGGGCAGGTCGTGGACCGGGAAACTATACCCATGGTTGTGGATGGCAACGACGGTAATCCTGGAAAACCTGGCGGTGACGGCGAATCCGTCAAGGCTGGCGGTGAGTGGCGCACGGCTAATACTCCATACAAAAAGCTCACCATCTGTACGATGGGGAGTCGCTCCTGGCTCTCCAAGGTTGACACTTCGAATCCACCTCTATGGACTCAGACAACTCATGACGGGAGGCGAATCACTCAGACCCAGAACGGCGGCAAGTCCTACGGTTATATTATTACCGAAGAAGTGAACACCGACGAATGGGAACAACTGACATCAGACGGCGGCATGGTCTATCTCATCAGTACATGCAGCAATATACGGGTGAGCAATGCCGGTTCGCTTGTTCCTTCAGCTTTCCGCGTCTATGCCAAGCGGACGCTTGGTAGCGCCACATTGACTTATCCGGACGGCTATCTGGCCGCACGGGGGTACAGCAACGGGATATGGAGTTCCATCGCAGGGCCTTCGAGGGCTTCCGAGATTACGGTCAACGCTTCTGCAGGGTATTCAACGTTTTCAGTCCGCTGTTATCAGAGCCAGGCTGACGCTTCGGCATGGAATGACAGTTTCATTGCGGAGATGTCCGTGGGTGTCAGCTATGACGGTTCAAGCGGACGAGATGCCAGTGAGCCGCGTCCGAGAGGTTTTTTCGCCAAAGGCAACACGTATGTGTGGAATGAAGATTACCATGACATCGTGCTGGCCACATTTAACAATCGCACCATTCCGTTCAGGGTACGGGCATACGGTACTTCTGTCACTGTCGCACCCACCTCGATAGACGGTGATGCGAATTGGGAGGCGGCACAGCAGTTTATGTTTGTAGCTATGGATATGGCTTTAGCGAGAAAAATACGTGCTGATGAAATCCTTGTGGATGATTTGGTGGTACAGAACGTATTGGCAAGGGATAAAACCGGTAAAGCCATGTGCCAGATTGACGGGGAGAATGGTGGCATTGGGTTCCTGGCCGGAGGCAATATCCGATGGGATACCAATGGTAATGTGTTCCAGGACGCCTCAATTTTCCGAAAGCTGAAACTTCTGGAGTCGAAATCCGATTCGTATGAATACTACCTGGATTTCAATACCGGGTTGAACTTTGAAATATCCCGGATATACTCACTTCCAACGCAAGAGGAAACAATATACCTGCCGAATGCGGCAGACTATGAAGGTGGAGAGTGCATGCTGTATAATGGAGGAATCTATACCCGTCTTACAGCACCTGCAAGCATAAAAGTCGCAGGTGGAGGCAGCTTTATCATAGACGGAGAATACTATTCTAAAATAGTTGTCCCGTCGCTTTCCCTTGCTCAATTCAAGGCCGTAGCGACATACTCTGATGGCGTAAAGGATGGGGTGAAATGGGTTCTAATATCAGGAAAAGCGGAATCGAGAACTTAAAATATCAGTGTTATGAAAGTTTTTTATGAAAGCAAGTTAACAAAATGGCTGCTGTGGCAGGGCTACAACACCATCACATTGGGATGCTTCGTCTTCACCAAGAAAAGCAAGGAGGAGATGAAGCGGAGTACACTTAACCATGAGGCGATTCATGTGCGCCAATGGGAAGAATGTATGATTGCATCGGCTGTGCTGCTGACGGTAATCATGCTGTTTACCGGATTCAACTTATGGGTATATCTACTTTGCCCGTTGTGGTTCTACCTTCAGTATGGGTTGGAGTATGCGATTTCATACGTTTATCACTTATGCCGTAACCGATGCTGGGTGAATGTGGGTGATAAGGCTTACGGAAATTCAGCGTTTGAAATGGAAGCGGAAGCTAACGAAGAGGTAGACGGTTATCTTGATGTGAGAACTCCTTTTGAGTTCTTCAGATATTACGGAAAAATTTGATTTATAATTTACAAAACGAGATTAAAAACAAAATGTTAAATCGGGTAATATTTCCATCCGGAAATTATGCCCCTTAAATGTACAAGGTATGGCAGAGAAGCAAGATATTAAAATGAATCAGTTCCAAGTGGTAACGGATGCACCGTATATATATGTAGAACTGGCAGATGGCTCCCAGGGGAAAATAAAGAAGAGTGATTTGGCAAATGTGATGAATACATTAATAGGAGGCTTATTTCCAAAGTTATTTTCCACTCCTTCAGCTGGAAATGTAAAAGGATTTATAATTAGAACTGCAATAAGTGTGGCGCAATATCGTGCCATAAGGTTGCAATGCTCTATAGGTTTTAACCAAAACAATATGAGTAATGAGAATTTCTCTGTTAATATAAAGTATTGGGAGAACAAATTCGCAGACAGTCGTCTATCCAAAGAAAATTACAGTTCAACAATATGTGACTATATCGTATGCTACGTTGATAATGACAATACTTTCAGTTTTTATTTAAACAGTAAATACCCAAACCATTCTGGTGGATATCTTATGTTGTATGCCATATCAAATGTTAATGGAAACAAGAACCAAATTCTCTCTATGGAAGCGGTAACATCGGAATATGTTATTGGCTCTCATTCCGAGGAAAATAAAATTACCATTTCATAAGTCTTTATTAGGCTGTTCATTTTTCTTTCCAATCTCTTGCCCATTAAATGTGAGAATATGGCAGAACAAGACATTAAAATGAATCAGTTCCAAGTGGTGACGGATGCTGATTATGTATATGTAGAGATAGGAAATAACCAGGGGAAAATAAAGAAGAGCGATTTAATAGAGTTGCTAAGTTCGTCATTCAGAGTCTTAACGATTGGTGATGATGAAGCCACAAATGGGAGTCTATGGATTGCTGGGAAATATTCAAGAGGTATCATGTCAGCACTTGGGACTAGATATAGTACTGGGAATGTTTGTATTTTAAAAGGGATAAGAAATATTAAAGGGGACAAATGGGTTTCAACGACCAACATTATTCTTAAAAGGTTTGTATATGAATTTAGCGAAAATGGGGTTAATATTGGTTATTCATCAGACATATCTGTTCCAGTAGGAGAAGAGGTTCAACTGACATGGAAGAAAATATCTTTTACTGAATAGTTCATTGCTTTTTTACTCTGTACTTTTTGCCATATCCTTTGCCCCTTAAACGTACAAGGTATGGCAGAACAAGATATTAAGGAAAATGAGATGACCTCAGTCAGCAGTGTGGACTATGTGAGAGGCTTGAAAGGCAAGGATAGTGTGTTGATAAAACCTGGCGACCTTCCTCATCCGAACACGGGCAGTGGATATACGAAAGCAGCTTTATCTAATGGGAAGTGGTATAGAATCGCCAGAGGTGTAAGTGGTGACCAACCTTCTTCTGGAATATTTAATATAGCAAATAGTTTTGCCTATGAGAACTCAAAAGCGATATTATTTTACGCTTTTACCGATGCATATAGCGGTGGCTCTTTCATTACTAAAATAGCTGCTTCAAGTGTCGTTCCCATTTCAAAAGCGCGTATATTATCTATTAAATCAAGTTCAGAAATATCTTACTTAGATGTGTTTGTTCGCTTGAATCAAACAAATATGGTGCATATATCCGCGTCATCCATAATTGGCTTTACGTTGCATAAACCGGAAGAGGTTGGCGAAGCCATTCCTGAAGGCTACTCTGTAAAAGAAGTTTCCTTCTGATAGTGGCTCAGCAAGCCATGTGAATTTTCATTCGTATCTTCTGCCCCTTAAATGTGTTAAGTATGGCAGAGAAGCAGGATATTAGAGAAGAGCAAATGACTGTAACCAACAGTGTGGATTATCTGCGAGGCTTGAAAGGAAATAACAGCGTGTTGATTAGCGTATTAAATGCTATATCGAATAAGGCAATTGTTAATAAAGGACATGTTAAGACTGACGTCCTTAATATCGTCGGGAATTATGTTGCATATTCAACATCAGATATTGATGGCAGTGGAATAGATGGTTGTCTTATCTCGATAAATCCGACCGGGCTTGAAGGTGCACAGATTAAAGTTGCATATAATATGAGCATAATTAAAGTTAGAGCTGCCTATAATGTCGATGGAGCAGCGAAATGGTCAGATTGGAAGTCAATAACTATTACTTGAACTAACTATTTATTTCCTCCTTTCGCTTTTCTGCCATACTCTTTGCCCCTTAAATGTAAGAATATGGCAGAACAAGATATTAAGGAAAATGAGATGGCTTCAGTCGGTAGCGTGGATTACGTTAGAGGGTTGAAAGGGAAAGATAGTGTATTAATCACTCCTGATAATTTACTATCATTAGTAATGAAGCATAGAGGAACTATCGACTATATTAATCCTGATGAGATTAATAATATTAAGGCAACTGGAATCTATGCGCACTGGGGAAGTATATCAGGAAGTGTTGGCACTTATGGAGTTCTTCTCGTTTTTAATGCAGATTTCTATATTGTACATTTAGACCTTTCATTCAATTCTAAAATTATTATGCGCCGAAGTACTGACAAAGGTTCTACTTGGAGCGAATGGAAGTCAATTACGCTTACCTAATCTGATAATAGTATTTATTACCCGTTCTGACCGAGATGGCCGGAACGGGCATAACCAGAATGAAAATCCACATGGCTTGCAGAACCACTATCATAAGGTACCAATCCTTTTTAAAACTATGTATGTTTCAGTGCTTCTGTTGTTTTTGATAAAAAAGCTACCATTTGTCGTTTTTCGACCGAAAGCAACACCTTTAGTCCCATCTGTATAATCACAGTAAAAATTTGAACCTGCATCTGACACAAAACCTTTTGAATAGGAACCAAAAGCAAATATAGCAGTTGCTGCATTGTTGGGGGATGCAAGCAAATACATACCGTACCCCAAGTCGCCAAGGTCTTTTTCTTCGCCTGCTGCCAATGTAAAGCTATAGGTATATATTCCCATCGCATTCATTACCTCTTCCAATGTCGGTGATATACTGTTGCCGTTTGCCGCCAGTCCACGCAGCCGTGCCGGAGTTCCACCACTCATCGTATTTTCTCTAATATCTTGTTCTGCCATATTCTTACATTTAAGGGGCAAAGAACACGGTAACATAAGGACAAGGCAGTTATCAATACTTATTTAAGTAAAACTAATAGACTTCCAAGAAGACCATTCTTGTTTAGTTTGATTATACACTCTAAATTTTAATGCACTTCCATCAAAGCTTGCCTTTAATTGGAAAACAGAATTTTGTTTTATAGATAAAAAAATTCCAAATAGTTCACTTCCATCTTCTTTATGTGAATACCCAAATGCGCTTCCTGTATTAAGTAAGTCACCTGCTTGTTCGGTAGATATAGGTATTATTCCATTAGCAGGCATTAATCCTTTAGTTGTTCCAGTAGCCACTGGCATAGTTGCTCTAATAACCTCTACCAAATCACTCTTCTTAATCTTCACCTGACTACCATTCGCTGCTTCCGCATATATGTATGCTGCGTCCGTAGCTTGGGCAAAGCTGTTCATTTTAATATCATCATCTGCCATAATATTGCACATTTAAGGGGCGAATCCTCCGGATTATGAAAACTTTATGTTCGATGCTTTATTAATTGCATATAAATTCTTACTTTTAAAGGAGAAAAACAGAATCCTATGAATTACGGTTACATCAGAGTGAGCAGTGAGAAACAGACCGTTGAAAACCAACGGTACGAGATAACTGAATACTGCAAGCGCAAGGGGCTCATTATAGATAAGTGGATTGAAGAGAGTGTGTCTGGTGCCAGGCATCCCAATGTGCGGAAATTAGGCAAGATACTGAATACGATAGACAAAGGCGATACCATATATGTTACGGAACTTTCAAGGCTTGGACGCTGTGCGTATATGGTTATAGCTATCATATCTCATTGTCTGATTGCCAAAGCCAATATTGTGGAAATCCGTGATGACAAGCTTATTAAAGATGATTCAGATTCTGTGCAAGATACGTTTTTAAAGGTCTTATTTGCTCAAAGGGAGCGAGAAGATATATCAAGGAGAACCAAAGCCGGACTTGCCAGGCGGGTAGCCATGGGGATGAAGCTTGGACGAAAACCTGGTGTTCAGAATTCCCATTATAAATTGACTGGAAAGGAGCGGTTAATAAAAAAGATGTTTGAATACGGCTATTCAAAGGCTGCCATCTGCAGAAGGCTACAATGCAATCCGGTTACTTTGGATAGGCACCTTATCAGAATGTGTTATTTTCTGCCATGCCGTTGAGTTGCATATCTTTGCGTAAAAAATGATTTACGCATACATTAGAGTATCAACAGACAAACAAACTGTTGAGAACCAACGCTTCGAAATCGAGAAGTTTGCTCGTATCAGAGAATTAAGTATTGATAAGTGGATATCGGAAACGGTATCCGGAACCAAGTCCGTCCAAAAACGAAAATTGGGTCCACTTATTAAGAAACTGAAAAAAGGTGATACGCTTATAGCTTCTGAAATAAGTAGGCTTGGTCGCCGTTTGATGGAAGTTATGTCAATCCTCAATACACTTATGCAAAAGAAAATCACAGTTCTAACGGTTAAAGAAAAGTATGAGCTGGGCAATAATATCCAATCTCAGATACTTGCCTTTGCTTTTGGTCTGTCTGCTCAAATAGAACGTGACTTGATAAGTCAGAGAACCAAGGAAGGACTTGCACGAAGGAAGGCTGCCGGACAGAAACTTGGAAGGCACGTTGGCGGTCATAATTCAAAGTACAAATTGACAGGTAAAGAAAATCTTATTCGAACCATGCTCGAATATGGTTATTCCAAGGCAGCTATTTGTCGAAAGTTGAAATGTAATCCGAAAACATTGAACGATCATCTTGTAAGAATGAAATAAAATCTCATATTTTCCTCTATATTTGTAATAGTCATAGAATTCTAAATAGGCTTTGGGGATTTGGGAAGTGAAAAAAGCCCCCGGCCTGTTTTCAAAAGTAACGCCAATCACTTCAAAAAAACAATACGCCTATAGCGCGCGACCGGGGGCAAATACCCTCTGCCGCACTATAGGCGATTTTTATTGTTGAAATGATTGGCATTGCAAAGATATAATTTTTTATTGTATGAAAGTGATTGAAATATTAAACTTTAATCGAGAACTATTGAAAAGGCTCCAAGCAGCGGGTATCCGTTTGGAGGATGCCAGCTATATAGACCTATACACTGACTATACTCGCCTTCTGGATCAGGGTGAGAAAGTCTCGTATGTTGTAGCCGTACTATCTGAAAAGTATTCGGTGAGCGAGCGCAAGGTTTATGCCCTGGTAAAGAGATTCCAGAGTGACTGTAAGATATTTGCAGTATGAATGGGCTGCCTTATACAGGAGGGTAGTGTGAGATGAAACAGCTCGCTTATATCAATTAACAGGGAAAAGGCTGCAAAAATAATACAGTGTAACTTCCAGTAAAAATTATGCCTTGTACTTTCTTCTATTCAACTTTGTGGCATAAAACAGAAAATAAAGTATGGAGGTTCACAAAAAAACAACTTTAGGTAACTTGATAATAAAAGAAGTTCCAAAGATTTTAGCCAAAGAATTAATAATCGAACACCATTATTCACATAAGTGGAATGATGGTGGTTTCGGCAAGTTTAATTATGGAATATTCAGAGCGGAAGAACCTGAACGATGTTTAGGTGTTGCAGTGTACGGCTTTATGAAAAATCCTTCTGCTAAGATTTTTACTCACCCTAATCCCGGTGCGTGGATGTGTGAGTTGAATCGTATGTGGATAGATGATTGTTTAGGTCATAATGCAGAGAGTATATTAATTGCTGCATCTATTAAATTATTAAGGAAAGCAGATCCTACATGTGTAGCGGTACAGAGCTTTGCTGACGGGCGATTAGGATGTGGCACAATTTATAAAGCTGCCAATTTTACTTATTACGGATTCCATTATACGGTATTTTGCCGTAACAAGAGGTCAGGAGAAATTATACACGAACAGATATTGACGAATACAACATCCCCAACCGGCTATCTACGTACCAATATAGCATT
>OLJB01000489.1_pt1 | contig 24173 bp, 18 predicted proteins | sample 1601391 | NCBI WGS metagenome assembly OLJB01 (sample SAMN01915215, study PRJEB22387) | human gut metagenome | isolation source: stool | host: Homo sapiens | place: USA | reverse complement strand
GTCGTTTTGTGTGTAGTAAGTTTTACTCTCTAGTGTTAAGTTGTACGGCTCACGCCGCCCCACAGCCCCACAAACGCGCCAAGCGGCGGGCTTGCGGAGTTCATCGCGTCCGTGTGCGATGCGGAGCATCCGCCCCACACGGGGCTTGTTTGGGCGAGATGTGGGAGTGAATCAGATTTGATTCACTTTTACGCCTCATCCTCTGAATAGTGAATCAGATTCGATTCATTACAACAAAAATGATAAATCATTTTGCATGGGCGGCCCACGCGCAAGTAAACAAAGTTTACTTGCAAATAGAATTTTCAAAGTAATAAACCGTCATGCAGCGGTTCTTGGGTAACTTCATGGATTTCATATGGAAACCTCCTTACTTGTTTTTTACATCATATCTGTTGTATTGATAATACACCACCGCAGTATTTCTGTCAACGATTTTACATATATGTTATCAAATTGTTGATTTTTCTTTCCAATGTGGTATAATGACAGCATAAAATTGCTAAAGAGGTCATCCCATGAAAATCGGAGAAAAAATCAAACGAATCCGCCTGCACCGCCACATGAAGCAGCGCGAGTTAGGCGAACTGGTTGGCTTTACCGATGGTGCCGCCAACCGTATTGCACAATATGAATCTGGGTTTCGCGTTCCGAAAGAGGATATGGTAAAAAAAATAGCAGCGGCGCTCCAAGTTGAGGAGTGCGCGCTGCTGGAGCCGGATACCGGCAATTTGGAAGGTATTATGGAAACACTGTTTTGGTTGGATGAGGATATGCCGGATGTTCTCAGATGCTCATTGACCATGCCTTTGGACAAACGTCCAGCTGAGATAGGCAGTGCTACAGTGCCTGTCATTCAGACAAACGCAAAAACCGTTCCGTTCAATACACAGCCCACAATGCTTTGGTCTGAGAACGACTTACTGAACTGCTTACTTAACACCTACGCCGTAATGCAGTACAGATATCATACTGGCAAAATTACACATGAAAAGTATTTTGAGTGGAAACTGCAATGGTCCTTTGGCTCAACAATTACACATTTTTCTCCCTTGCCTGCGGATCTCGAAACGCTGCTTCAATCCGAAGAGGAAGAATAAGATTCATTAATGGGATTAAGGCGACAGCCCACTTATAATAGATTTTATCAATAGAGCTTTCTCTGTATCTAAGTCACTGCATACATCCATAAGCAATTCTCGCTGACGCACCGTTAACCACCGTTGTTGTAATCGGCTTGAATCCAAAATGAATACACCACCGCCTGCTCCAACCTTGGTATAAATCGGATACTCGAATTCCAGTGCTCTTATATCATGTCGAATTGTGTGAGCACTTACATTAAAATCAAAAGCAAGATTACCAACAGTATCATTCCGGCGCTCATAGAGGACAGAAATCAATTGCCTACGGCGTTCATGCAGAGGAAGTTTTTCTATTTTATTTATAGTTATCGGATATATTCCCATCTTCATATATGTATTCATCTGAGATTTTGAACTTTCCGTTTTTATAAAAGTCCATATCAGTTGTGCATGTTCGTTCATATCTTAATGATATAACAATGCACATCGTTTACGCCGATATCATCTGAAATCGTTAGGGTATTGCCCTGCATTTCATACGATACAGGCTCCTTTTGCAAGGCAGACTTTTCCTTGATTTCTGCTATCTGCGTGGGAGTCATATCTGTTGGCTTACCCATTTCAGTCCATACTTTCTTCGGGTTACAGTGATTTTTGTCGATGCTGTACCTCATCACGTCCTGCGGCGCAGTCGACAGTTCCAGCGACAGCGTGTACGGCACATCGGGTTCTGCAACATTCTTCATACGCTGCCTGTACACAAACACACGTTTCTCTGTGTCAGACTCGTACACACTGATTTCCACTTCATCATTAGTGTAAGGCAAGTCGTACTTGCGGGAGCCCGTTTCTGCAAGCAACTTCAGTACGTAGAACTGCGGTTTAGGAATACCGTTGATTGTCAGAAGACCGAAGCCTCCAGAGAAATCATCTGGAATCATCATAAATTCATCCAGAATATCGCTGAACGACCAGATGGAGCTACCTGCCATCAAGTCATCCATCTCATCGATGGTCTTTACCTGAAACGCCGCCACCTTCTTATCATCATTGGTAGGAGACATCAGAATGGCATTGCAGTTCCACTCGGAGAAATAAATCGGGTATTTACCGCCGACTGCATCGGCCACCTGCTTGGCGACAATACGCATCTGGCCCTTTGCCATCTCAGCCTGTTCGGTCTTGTCGGTCATAACGGCCTGACAACCATCCAGCGTGCGGCCACCACCTAGTTCATGCAGTCGCTTGGCACCGCCTACAATAGCGTTGAACATGATTTTACCAAGAAACACTTCACCGATGCCGTCACCGGGATAGTTGTGGGTGGAAATAAAGTCACAGGGGATGTGATTTGTTTCCACAAAATCGATAAAGTCTTTAATCCATGCACCCGTGGCTGTGGCCGGGCCTCCGACTTGCAGCTTTCTGTCCACCGCTTTGATTGCCTTGGCCGTGATTTCATACAAGTGGAAATAGTCAGCCTGCGTGCCGGAGAAGAAGGTGGACATGTTCGGCTCGTTCCAGACCTCAAAGTTCCATGTCTCGACCTCTTCCACGCCGTAGCGGTTCAACAGGAATTGGATGAAGGCGCCGATAAACTTCTGCCACTCGGCATCGTCCTTTGGCATACCGCAACGCCCCTCGGCGTTGACGGTGACCTTTTTCTGGGATTTTGCAAGCCTAGACGGCATAAAGGAGAGTTCCACCCACGGTTTCATGCCTGCCGCCAGCACATTGTCGTAAGCGACGGCAATGTTGCGGAAGTTGTAGTTCTTGAAGTTTTTGCTGCCCGGCAGCGGCATAAAGTCATCCAGCCCCATGTAAGCCTGCATACTGTCGTCAAAAATGCCATGAAACCGCACGCGCTGGATGCCCAGTTCATCATGCACATATTTCAGCTGCTGTGCGTAGTCGCTGCGCACAGCCAGCTTGGCTTGCCCGGAGCCGACGCAGTATTGCCAATGCTTCCCGTTTTCCTTGCGAGGAGTGTTTTCGGGAATGTTAAAATTGTACGTTCTCATATCGTTTTTCCTTCCGTAGGTGAAGCAAATTCTATTTTCTGTAACTCAATGCAGCCTTTGCCTGTGTAAGTCAGGTACAGCGCCTGTCGTCCATCTGTATCCAATGTGCCGACGCAATTCTCTCAATCGCCTGCGCCGCCACATATCGTCACGCGGCCGATTTCTGGGCCATCCAGCGCTGTGCGCAGGATAAAAGTCCCATCTGCCTGCAGTGCGGCGGGAGCATCGTCTTATAGCCTGTTAGGTAGCGGAACGAATATCGCCAGCGTAGGCGAACAGATGCCTTGCCCGCAAAGTCCAGATATTTGAAGCCAAGAGTATCCCCTGTTCTAAGGCCGCCCATATAGGGAATTTTCTCACCTTCGCACTCACATTCCTCAATACTCGGCAGTTGTTTGCTCGAGTTACCGAACAGATTACAGCAGTAGGCGGCATTGATGGCACCGCCCGCAGCGGGCAGTGCATCTGTTAGTCCGATGGATGTCATCTCCACCTGTGGGATTGTGCCATCCGGCAGAATGCGGATTTTTTCGGCGCAACCCTGCCGTGCAAAATAGCCACGTTGTGTCTGACGGTGGTAGAACACATACCAATCTGCGTCCAGCTGCACCAGACTTCCGTGGTTATTGCCGATTTGCGCCAGAGCCTTTTTATTGCCGTTCATGCCGATGTCTCCATTGGAAATCAGCACACCCCCAAAGGTGAAAGGGCCATCCGGGGCATCGCCACAGCCGTAGCATAGTTCATGGCTCTGCATACTGGAATAGATGAAGTAATACCGCCCGCCGATTTTGCGCATGGACGATGCCTCAAAGAATGGGTGTTTGGCGAAACTCGTTCCCGCCGCGTGGGTCAGATTCGGGGCTGTTAGCTTCGGCGGGGTCAAGACAGTTTTCATATCCTGCGCCAGTTCCACAACCGCGCCGCCCTGCACGGGGATGACATCCTTGGTGGATTGAAACGCCGATCCGTAGTACAACCAGACGCGCCCATCATCGTTCACAAACATAGCCGGGTCAAAGGCCAGATACCGCGTCGTTTCGGGCAGATGCACCTTGTCGTAGTATTGATACTGCCCGGCTGGGGTATCGCAAACCGCCACACCTATGCTTGGAGTGCGCTGTGCGCTGCTGGAGTAAAAATAGTACAAGTAATATCGCCCATCCGGGCCTTGTGCAACGTCCGGGGCATATAGATACCCAACAGGATTGCAATTGTCCGGGTCGTCGGTCTTTCTCCAAACCACGCCTTCTCTGCGCCAGTCGTTCAAATCGGACAGTGGAGCAGACCAGCAGACGTAATCATCCATGCAGAACGTCGTGCCGTGGCTTCGGTCATAGGATCCGTACAAGTACACACGGTCACCGAAAACATGGGGTTCTCCATCTGGAATATGCTCCCACAGCGGAAGATACGGGTTCATGCTTTTTTCCCCATTCCCGGCCGGGTACCGTCCTCGTTCAACCCATTCTCTACACGCAGTTTTTTGAGGTCACTTTCCAAATGGAAAAAGCAGAACATTATCACGCAGACAGTGATAAACATCAGCGGAATCCAGTTGTAGGCAATATTAATGCCATTCAATGCTTTAGTTACAGTTTCCGCACCACCTTGCACATATGTTTCATACCCTTGTTCGCCTAGTGCGCTTAGTTCAGCCCAGTTGGTAAATCCGTTATTGGTCACGGCCTGCGTCAAGGCATCGAAGCCGGTAGCAGACAGTACCACACCGATGATAATTGACGATAAACTGGTTGCCATCTTTTGTGCAAAGCTGACAAAGGCAGAATACATACCCTCCACGACAACACCGCTTTTATAGCGGCCATATTCCATCAGTTCGTAGTTGATCTGAGAACCGACGCAGGCGACAAAGATGTTGGGCAGGCTAACGCAAAGATATCCTACGATCTGTGCTGCCAAAAGGATCGGTACCACCATGCGGATGCCAAGTCCCACAAGAGAAATTATCAGTGAAATATGAATGACGCGCGCCACGCCGAACGTTTTACAAAGTTTCGGGATAAAGATATAAATGGGTAGTACAACAACGGAAGCCGCCATGACCAACGAGAAAGTTCCAAGGTTTCCAAACACATACTGGAAGTAATACTGTCCCACGGTAAAGCTGCTCATCATGACCAGCATATAGAGGAAGTTAATGATTGTATATTGCACAAGATATTTGTTTTTTCCAATACTTGCAAGGAATGCGGAAATCGATACCTTTTCTTGTGCTTTTTCAGAATCATATCCTTCAAAAGCTGCTAAATCTTTTTCAGAATACTCCGGGCAGAGGAAGAACCCCATCAAGGTTGCAGCAGCGCCAAACACTGCGGTTATCAGCGCAAGAAGAATGAAACCATCCTGTGAACCGCGAAAAGCCTCAATCAATATAGGCAATGCAATCTGCAACCCAAGCGAGCCAACGGCAAACACAACACCTACGATGGTCAGTGCCTTTACGCGGTTTTCATTATTAACGATACTGCGTTTTATGTGTGTCTCGTATGCAATATTAGTCATCGTGCCAAAAATAGCAGAGCTTAACGTTGCCAGCACGGTAATATAAATAACCAGACCTGTTTGGCTCATGATTGCCTTGGGGGCCACAAAAATCAAAAAAGTCATTAGCCACATAGGTATACCGGAGAGCACCCACGGGCGGGCTTTGCCGAACTTTGTATGTGTTGCATCAACGGCAGCTCCCATAAAAAGATCCGTCACCGCATCAAGGGCTGTCTTGACAGCCAATCCAATGGAGATGGCTGCAGCTGCCAATCCCAGACTGTTGGTTGCAAAATATGTAACCTCGCTGATAAGCAGTCCCTGTAAAATGTTGCTGAGACGCAGCAGAGAAAATCCGAATACTTTTTTCTTGGGAAACCTTTCATCCGCAATATTCAGGCGTGTTTCCTGTTGTGACATGTTTTTATCCTTCTTTCTTCATAAGTGCCGTATAGACAATTTTTGCAAGCTGTTCTGCACCGTTTGCATTGGGGTGAATGCCATCCTGCAAGAACCACTCTGGGTGTTCTTGTGTAGAGGTGAACATATCCAGAGTTTCCAGCCCATGTTGCTCAGCCGGTTCGTGCAGTACCCCACCGATTTCCAAAATCTGGTTGCGGCGGATGCCGAAAGTATATTCACTGCCCTCCTCTCCATTCATATGGTGTGGGCAGGGCGGCAGCATCACGATGACGCGCGGCTTGCTCTTGAGCTGCAAATAATTCCGCAGCAGCTTTTCATACTGCCGCTTGAACTCCTCGCGCCCGCGCCAGTTTACTTTTTTGGAGTCATTCGTGCCAAACATAAGGAATACCACATCCGGCTGAAAGCTAAGACTCCGCCGAAAGCGCAGCGTTTTGGGGAAAGGATGGTCGCCTGTCTCCATAGCGGTGTAACTGCTGAAGCCGTAATTATGAACACAATACTGCTTTCCTGCCATGCCTTGCAGCCTATGGGGATAGTTGTATTTGTACCAATTGGGAATCAATGCGCCGTAGGTGATGCTGTCGCCCACGCAGGCTACACGGATTTGATTTTTTCGCGCCGGGTGGCCAATGGGAATCCAAGTCCATCCGCGATAGCCAAGATACCCCAGCCTGCGGCTAACGCCCCCGCTGCTGCAATGCCAAACAAATTCATTGTGCCAATGCCTCCACAAACATATAATTCCCTGCCTGCAATGTTTTCGTTTTGCCACCCGGCAGTGTGAATTCCGCTGTGCAGTTTGCAGGAATCTCTATTGTGTACTCTATTTTCTCTTTGCCTCTGTGCCATCCGCTTTTCACCGCGCCATAAGCGGAGTCATAGGTGAACGAAATATCTTCCACTCCATTCAGTTTGTGCGGTGCAATTACAAAGTGGTTTTCTATCCCGTCCAGCCGTATACCGCATACGCAGTCGAACAGCCACTGACAACACGCACCCTTTGAGTAGTGGTTCAGGGAGGCATCATCTGTCCAGTTCTCCCATACGGTCGTGGCGCCTTGTTTTATCTGCTGTGCCCAGCCGAAATTAGGATTCGTCAGTGTCTTGTAAGCATCTTCACCCGCTCCGGCTTCACTCAATGCTTCAAACAAAAACGGTGTTGTCAGAAAGCCAGTGCCAACACGATAGTTGCGCTTTTGGTTCAGTTTTACGATTTGCCGCAGCATATTTTCGCGCACCGCACCGCTGCACAGGTCCAGCCCCACGGGACGGACATATTTGCACATACGTTTTGTTTCAAACATACCGTCGCCGACAAAGTAATGGTTATAGGCCTTTTGCGTGTTCTCTGCCGTCTGCTCATAGCGGACTGCCGCGTCCTTCTTCCCACAGTGCGCGGCCATCTCGGCCATCAAGCGGGATGTATAACTAAGGTAAGCCGTTGCTTCCTCTGCCATCGGGAAAAGCAGCGCTGTTTTGCTTGGTGCGCAGTCATCCGGCTCGGTCCACTCACCAAAGTGGCGACCACAGGCAACCAGATATTTGTCATATTCACTGTGCTTTGGGTTCGCCAGTGAGAATAGGTTTCGCTTGCCCATGCGACTGTGGAAGAAGTCATAGCAGCGGGTCATCGGTTCCCAAAACTCTCGCAGGAGCGTGTCATCCCCATAGCGTTTCCAAAAGTAGTACGGAATCGTAATCAGCGCGTCGCCCCATCCAGCGCTGCCCTCCATTGACAGCCAATTGATAAGCCGCGACTCTTTGCGGGGTCCTGGATTGATATTGAACACCAACCCATCCTCCCGCATACCGTCTACCACATCGGTCAACCATTTGCGAAAAAACGCTCGCTGATCCATCATATAGTTACCCGTGTTGAAGAAAAGCTGCGCATCCCCCGTCCAGCCCGCACGCTCCCGCGTGGGGCAGTCGGTGGGTACATCCAAAAAGTTGCCCTTTACGCTCCAGAATGTGTTCTGCACGATTTGGTTCAGCACCGCGTCAGTGGAGGTAAAGGCGAATGTCGTCGGCATATCGCTGTACACGGCGATGGCAGTAAAGTTTTCGGGGACAACTTTCTCCGGCCAGTCTAACAGCAACACATAGCGGAAACCCATCACGGTGAAATCCGGCTTGTAGGTGTGGGCTTTGCCGTCGCAGGTCAGAGTAATCGTCTGGAAGTGACATTTTGTGTATTCACCCTTGTAGGAGATGTTCATGTAGGTGAAATTACCGTTCTCATCAAGCTTTTCACCGAATACCAGCGCACAGGTTTTCCCTGCAGCGCCCTGTAGCTTTACTTCCGCATAGCCCGCAATGTTCTGCCCAAAGTCCAACACCGTGTGTCCGTCCGGACAGAGCAACACTTTCGGATGCGAAAGTCGTTCATGTTCATTCACAGGCACAGAGTCAGACGCACAGACGATGCCATCATACCGTGTGACAGCGGCGTATCCGCTGTAGGTCGGAGTTCTGTTGAAATCAATCTTCTCTCCGTTTTTCATATCCGCAAACCGTACCGGACCGTCATTGCACCAAGCAAAATCCTTGTCGGTGCAGAATGTTTGGGATGTGCCGTCTGTGAAATATACTTCTAACTGCACCAGCACTTTCGGCTCATAGCCGAAGGGCTTCGGCGTATCAAAAACACCTGTATCACTGGCGTAAAAACCATCGGCCAGCGCAATATCCCACACATTTTCACTTTGCAGCAGCGCCGTCACGTCGTAGGTCTGGTAATGCACCCGCTTGGTAAAGTTTGTGGAGCCGGGTGCCATCACAAATTCGCCCACGCGGGAGCCGTTCAAGTGCATCGTGTACATGCCGCAGGCGGTGCTGTACAATCTGGCACGCAAAACCTGCTTTTGCAGTGCAAATGTTTTGCGGAACAAATCGACCGGGTAACGCACCTTGCCGGAGGCATCGTGCTTATAGTTGCCCATAATCCACACTGCCCTCCAGTCATCGGGGGATGCCAGACCGATCTCAGCATAAGCTGTCTCGCTCCACTCTCCCTGTTGCCCATTTTCATCCGTCAAACGAACCTGCCAGCGCACACGGTCACGGCTTTTGTAGGTCATGGGCAGCTTCGTGTTCATGAGGTTTGTATCCTGCGCCGGGTATTCCTGCCACGATTCCTCGTTTACCGAGGTCCGCAGTTGATAGGCCGTCTGCCGCACTGCGCCCTGCACGTTCCAGAAAATGCGCGGAACAAGAATGTCAATGCCCACGGCGGCGGCCAGATATTCGGTTTTCAAATTATAGGCTTGTATCATCGTGCCGCTCCTTTATGCAAGGTACATAGTAAAGTTTGCAAAATAGGTTTCCGATTCTTTCTCCGGCGCATAAATCACCATTTTGATGGGCTGCGCTAGGTCGACACACAGGATATTCATAAGAGATTTTGCGTTGATGTGTTCCGTCCCGCAGATAAGCTCCACCTTGGCGGGGATGGCAGATGTGCGGTTCACAAAATCCTGCACGGAAGTAATGTCCGGGAATCGTATTGATTTTTCCATTCGATCTTCCTCCCTCTGCTTTTCTACGATATAAGCATACCAAAAAAGCACGCCGAAAAGAATGTCTGACCTATCTTTTCAGCGTGCCTATATGAGCCGATTTGTCTGCAAATTGTCTGTGATGAAACACACGCCTTGCAATGCCGATTTCTATACCTTATAATAAGGGTAACAAATCGCAAGGAGGTGGGCGCATGGAGTACCTAAAAAGCGAGCAGGTTTATCACATCCTGCAAAACTTGAGCAATCTGGAAATTGCGTATGCCGAATACAGCAAGACCAGTCCCGATTTTAGAAAGTACGACACCTATCTTGATTACTTCAACAATTATGTTATCCGTAGCCATAATCTGGGGCGGTTTTACTTCCCGGTCACGCTGACCAAGGAAATGAAGCTACCCACCTACATCACCGATCTGCCCGTCATCCCGGAGTCGTTGAACTTCCCGGCCGGGTATGACATTTCCATCGGAAAAGTGTTTAACTCCCCCGACCGCATCCGCCATAAGAGTGAATACTACACCCTCGTCTATCTGATGAGCGGCAGCGGTGCTCTGCAGGTTGGGGAGAAGACCTGCCCACTGGCGGAGGGAGATTTCTACTGGGTTCCACCGCTGGTCGAGCACTACATCGAATCCCGTCCGGAAAGCATCTGTGTCTGCTTTAATTTCCGTTCTGCCTACATGAAGTTCGCCCATCAGGACTTTTTCCGCGACAACGCAAAGATGAAAGCCTTTTTTGCAGGTGTGTTGGAGAAGGATCCGGATATGACCTATCTTGCCATGCACACCCGCAACACAGAGGAAATCTGCACACTGGCGCTCAATTTGATTGCCGAGTACATAAACAACAAAGCGTATGCGGATTCCGCCATGAAAGGCTATCTTTCCCTGCTGACCACCGCCATCCTGCGGGATCCGCAGACCGTGATTGAAACGCCCGTTCCCATCGATAAGGGTAGCGCAAACTTTGAGGAAGTTCTCACCTATGTAAAGCGAAACTATCAGACCGCCAACTTAGGTTCTGCGGCGGAGGCACTGCACTTTTCACGGCAGTATCTCTGCCGCATCGTCAAGGATGCCACGGGTAAAACTTTCCAAACGCTGCTGACAGACATCCGCTTAGAGATAGCGAAGAGTTACCTGAAAGAGACTCAGTTACCGCTGGCAGATATTGCCGAGATGTCCGGCTTTGCGACCGCCGCCCATTTCAGCCGGACTTTCCGCGACAAAATCGGCTGCGCCCCCAGTCAATACAGAAATACGCCATCCCAATAAAGAAAGTTTTTAGTCCGTGGAAATTGATTGCAAGCATTTTCATTGCCTATGAGCAAGATAAGACTCTTCGCAATACTGCACCTCTATCTTCTATAAAATCATTCTTTGGGGATAACTTCGTGCTGAGTAGAAAGGATCCTTGACCACCATTTGACCACTACTGTGCAGTGGTGCTGCAAAATGTCGAAAAAGCCTGTTGTGACAACCAACAACAGGCTTTTTCTTATTTCTAGCACAGCTGTGCAGAGTCAACAAAATTAACGTTTTATCGTTGCTCTATACTGTCCTGTCGTAGTTCGCCGACTGAATGCCTATAAGTAACTGCGCTATCCTGTATAGTTTTTTTCAAAATTCATCGTTCCATCGCATATTTCCGTTTTCTTGCCCAGCTTTACGGAACGTAGTCTCACATTGTTTTTCACACATTTTCCAACTCATTTTTTATCGACCTCTGGCGTCGCAAGGTTCCGCAAATATTTGAGAATTGTTTGAGAATTATTAATTCACCGGGCAGGTAGAAAATCCTTTACACATATAAACAATCTGCAAGCCACATACGGTGTACTTTCAGTCACCGTGAATATTATTTCTTGATTTTATTCAGCGCGGCGTTCAGCTGTTGGATCATGGCGACCGCCACGGCCTTGATTTCGTGCGTACCGGAGATGGGCACCGTAAACTTGAAAATCTTATCGCCATCCTGCGCGGCAAACTCTTTGCCGTCCACAAACAGCGTGGCGCGGTCCTATCGCCCATTGTCTGTAAATCAGGTTGCCTTGGCTATATCAGACATCCCACCCGAAAGAGAACAATTATATTGCTTGCAGAATCAAAATCTTGCTTTTTCACGCAAACTGCGCAATTTTATTATCTTTTAAGCAATATTGTGGTTTTCTTGCCGAGTCTGTTTTCAGTATAATATAGCCAGAAAACGCCGCAGCGGGAGGCTCCCCGACAAAAATGTATTTTCGATATTTCTTCGCCATCCACTGCCGTGCAGAAGTATCCCAACACCCCAAGATTGTCCATCCTGCTGCGGAAAGTCAAAACACAGAAAGAAGGAAAATGTATGCCAAACAACACCTCTACCCGTGACGGACTGTTGGCGAATGCTTTTCAAAAGCCGTTTTGGAACTCACGCATTACCTCTGCAAATGTGACAAAGAAAGAACTCATACTGGGGTATGTAGCAGGGCCCTTCGGTGCCATGCTGCTGCAGTCCATCGTAAACAGCTACTTTAACCAGTATCTGACAGACGTTTTGGGCTTTACGGTTTCACGCGGCGCGTGGATCGCCAGCTTTATGATCATCTTCCCGCTGTTCAGCAAAATTCTGGATGCCGTTACCAATGTCGTAATGGCGAAATTGCTGGATAAAACCACCTGCCGCCAAGGTAAGCTGCGCCCGTGGTTCCTGTTATCCCTGCCCATTATCATCATCAGCCTGTTGATGATGTTCTGCATCCCGTTCCGTGATGTAAAGGCGCAGGCTGTCTGGATTATTATCTCCTACAACCTTTTCTACTCTGTCGGCTATACCATGTGGTATATGGCCTATGAGCTGAGCGCCGCCCTTTCTACCCGCAATTTCCAGCAGCGCAAAAGCAATTCTATGGCCGGGCAAATCACCAAGAATATGGGTACCGGCATAATCTCCATTCTGTTCCCCACGATTTTGGCAGCCGTCTGCCGTTTGACCGGCGGCAACAGCCGCGAGGGCTATCTGCTGTGCATGGTCATTATGTGCTGTGTTGCCGTTCCGCTGACCTTTGTACAGTATTTCTACACCCGCGAGCGCATCACCGAGGAACGCCGTAACCAGTACGGCGTGACCGGTCAGGCAGAAGCGGTAAAGGTCAAGGAAGCCACCTTTATGCAGCAGTTCCGTGCCTGCATTAAGGACAAGTATTGGATCATGCTGATCATCATGATCCTTCTGTATCAAATCACGAATGCTATGAAGGGCGTTTCGCAGGTCTACTACGCAGGCTGGGTCGTAAACGGAAACGCCTACGGCGAGTTTGCTTCCATTCAGGCCAAGTTCACCATGATTGCCATGGCTCCTATGGGACCTGCCCTGCTGGTTCTGCTGCCTTTGTTCAGGAAGTTCGGTCGCGAGAAGGTTATTATTGTCGGCTCCCTTATGACAATTCTCGGCTGTACGACCGCTTTTATCGGCGCAGGCAACACCGGCATGGTGTATGGCGGTACCGCACTGGGCAGTCTGGGCATGATGACCTTTTTGTATTCTATGATGACCTTTATCGGTGACAGCATCGACCATGTGGAGTATTCACAGGGGATCCGCGTCGAGGGCTTTACCGCCGCACTGGTCGGCTTTGCCGAGATGTTCTCCAAGGGTATCGGGCAGACGCTGTTCAATCTGGGGCTTGTGGTTTCCAAGTACACAACGCCCGAGCAGATCGGCAGCTTTGTAAATAAGAAAGGCAAGGAGATTGCTCTTTACGCCGACCAGCCCGCCGCAGCTACCCAGTGGATCAACATTTCTTATCAAGGCGCCATGATTGCACAGGGCCTGCTGTTCTTTGTGCTGTTCGCCTTCTTCTTCAAGATCGAGCGCGATATGCCCACCGTACAGCACGCACTGGAAGAGAAGAAGAAAGCCGAATGTGAGGCGCTGGGCATTGAGTACATCCCCCAGAGCGTCATGGAGCAGAAGGAACGCGCCAAGCAGAAGGAAGAAGCCGAAGCTGTCCGCATTGCCGAGCTGAAAGAGCGCTGCGCCAAGCACGGCTTGAATTTCGACGCCGAAAACCAAAAGGTTCTGGACAAGCGTGCCAGGAAAGCCGCCCGCAAGGCTGCACGCAAAGGCAAAAAGTAACGCTTGATGAAACAAAATGCCGCCGTTATAATAAAAGCAAACCTTAGGCAATACCGCACAATTCCCGCCTAACGGCTTAAGCACCGCTTCGGCGGCTGCGACACTTAGAATTATGCGGTCTTGCCCTTACAAAGGATGCGAGCTTTATGACGGATTCAGAAAATCTTTTAAAGGCATTTCACAGCTTTGCCAATCTGTTTGAACCGATTTGGTTCTGGAAAATGGATAGTGCGTTCCATGTGCTGCAAAGCGATTGCCCCCACGAGTCCCTTTTCCGCAGTTTGCTGCTGCGGGAGGGACGCCGTGAGGCGATCGAAGCGCATATCGCCACCACCGATCGCCCGGTTTGCTTTACGGTACCCTCTATGCTTTCCTGGATCATCGGCTTTGCACCGGAGGGCGGGAAAATCCACAACATCTATCTGGTCGGACCGTTTTTTCTGGATTACAAAGACCCGGAGAGCAGTGCCGACCGCATGGCGCAGACAGACCTGACGCAGGAGGCGCAGGCGGCTTTGCAGGCCGCCCTGCCGACCCTGCCGGTGCTGAGCAGTGAAACGCTGGTGCAGTATGCGGTTATCCTGCATTACTGCATCCGGCAGGAACGATTGGCGCCGTCGGAGGTAGTACACTATGTAGCCCGTCCCAAGACGCGGAAGCACTCCAAGAGCGTGGAAACCAATCAATTTGAAAAAAGCAGTGGCCGATGGTCGATGGAGCAGGATCTGCTGAACCGCATCCGCCGCGGCGATCTGTCTGCCGGCGAGGTGCTGACAAACGCCGGACCGGGGCAGTCCGTACAGGCCTTTGGCAATGTACAAAACCTGTACGCCATGCGGCTGAATCTGCATCAGCTTTTAACGTTGGTATCCCGCGCAGCCGTGGATGGCGGTTTGCCGCAGCGCACAGCCTTCTCGCTGTGTTCCGACTACCGCAGCCGCTTAGAAAAGAGCCGCACTGCCAAAGAGCTCACGCAGATCGGCAATGAGATGGTGCGTGATTATGCGGCCCGCGTCCATAATATGAAGCGCTATGTCAGGTGCTCCCCCGCGATACGCCTTTGCTGCGAGTATATCGATACCCATCCCGCCGACAAGCTGACGCTGGAGGGGCTGGCGGCAAAGGCCGGGTACTCCCCGTCCCATCTGTCCCGCAAGTTCTACCGCGAAATGGGCTGTTCCATCATCACCTACATTCAAAACTCCAAGCTGGAACGCGCCTGCTACCTGTTGGCCAACACGATCAGAAGCGTGGATGATATCAGTGCCGAACTTGGCTTTAACGCAAGAAGCTATTTTACCACCGTATTCAAAAATCACATCGGTATGTCCCCTACCGAATACCGTCGGGAGAACAGCACGGTGTGAAATCAGGAGGCTGCTATGCCTAAAATTCATAAGGTTGTCACCACCGTTTGGTACAACAAAAAAAATATGCACGACCTGCGGATGGTTTTTCCCGATGCGCAGTTCTGCTATGTAGACTTTTTTGACAAGGAAAAACTGACCGCCGAGGTAAAGGACGCCGAGGTCGCCATTCTGTTGGGGGATGTGGATTCCTGCCTGTTGGGCGAGAATTCCCTGCAATGGATCCACTGCGACCACGCCGGGCTGAACGGAAGCGCCCGCCCCGAGGTATTTGCCCGCGGGATTCCCGTCACCGGGGCTGCCGGGCGCAGCGCCCCCGTGCTGGCCGAGCATTGCATCTACTTTATGCTGCAAGGCTGCTACCATACTAAGGAGTTGCTTCATGCGCAGGAAAATTGCCAATGGGGTGTGGATGGCATGAACCGCTGGCGCGGTCTGTATGGGCGCACCGTGGGCATTGTCGGCATGGGCAACAACGGCAGAATGTTGGCCGACCGGCTGCGCGCCTTCGGTATGAAAATTCTTGCCTACGACAAGTTTCCCATCCAGGGCTATGCGTATCTGGAAGCAAAATACTGTGCCGACGAGGGCGACACCTTACAGCCGCTGCTGGAGCACAGCGATTTTGTTGTGCTGACCTTGTCGCTGACCGATGAGACCTATCATATGATCAACCGCGATACGCTGGCGCAGATGAAGGACGGCGCATTTCTTGTCAATATGGCGCGCGGCGGGATCGTCTGCACCGAGGATCTGATCGATGCGCTACGCAGCAGGAAACTAAGCGGCGCAGGGTTGGATGTATTTGAGGAACAGCCCCTTTCCCCGGAAAGCCCCCTGTGGAAAATGGAAAACGTCTATATCACGCCCCACGCTACCCCGCAGGTTCCCGACCGTGCCGCACGCAGCATCGAAATCATTCGGGAGAATGCCCGCCGCTTTGAGAACGGGGAGCCGCTTCTGAATCTGATGAAGCCCGCGGATGCCATGAACGGCGAAAACGCGTCCGGCGGCTGGACCCGTATGCTGAACAGCAAGGTTCCCAAGGAGCAGATCCAGATGGATATGCTGGAGAAGTTTCTGGGCAAGCGGGACTGGACCACCCCCGAAGAATGGATGTGAATGTATGGAAGAAAAACATTGGTGGCAGGGATACCCGTGGCGTATGCTGCAGACAAACCTGCGTGAAATCGATATGGCAGACATCGACGCGGATGCTTATGCCGAGCAGCTGAAAGAATACGGTGCAACCGTTGTCACGCTGAATGCAGCGGGTATCATCGCCAGCTATCAGACACAGCTGGACTGCCAGACGCAAAGCCCTTACCTGACCGGCAGCAGTCTGAATGAAATCATAGATGCCTGCCATAAGCGCGGTATCCGCGTCATTGCACGAACGGATTTTTCCAAATTGCGTGAGGGCGTGTTTGCCAAGCATCCCGATTGGGCTTACCGCGACAAAAATGGGGAGGTCGTCAACTACAACGGCAATATCCAGACCTGCCCCAACGGTGCTTACCAGAAAGAGAAATCGCTGGAAATTCTGCGGGAGGTTCTGACGACCCACCCCTTTGATGGCGTTTTCTGCAATATGAGCGGCTTTCTTGTGGTGGATTACAGCGGCGTGTACCACGGTCCCTGCCACTGTGAAAACTGCAAACGGCTGTTTAAAGAGCAGTACGGCTTGGATATCCCCGACCGCGATGACCCCCGCAGCCCGGATTACCGCAAATATGCCGCTTTCAAGTCTGCCTGCACCAAGGCACAGCGGGAACGTCTGGTTCAAACCGTGCGAAGCATCAGCCCGGAATTGGCAATCAACAATGTGGATTACATCCGCACCGAGTCTGCCACCGAGATCGGCGTACCGCAGTGGCAGTACAGTGCCTCCTGCAATGCACGGCGCACGGCAGGACCGCTGCGGCTGCGCCCGGCTGACAACGCCAGCGTGGATTTTATGGGATTCCGCTATCGGGATTCCTCGGTCAGTGCCGGGCAATTGGCGCTGCGCCAGTGGCAGAACCTTGCCAATGCAGGCAGCGTGAGCCTGTATATTATGGGGCATTTGGACAACCACAAGGATCGAACAGCACTGAACGCATCCAAGGCTGCCTTTGCCTTCCACAGGGAACACGAGGCGCTTTACCGTGGTCTGCAAAGTGCTGCCAAGGTGCTGCTGGTGACAAAACCCATCATGGCGCGCAGCGACCCCGAAGTGTACGGCTGGGTGCGTGCCCTGACCGAGAGCCACATTCCCTTTGACGAGGTAAAGCTGACAGAACTGACGCCGGAGCTGCTGCGCCGCTGGGATGTGGTCATCTTAGGCGACATAAAGCAGTGCAGCCCACAGCAGACGACCATGCTGGATGCATACGCCGCGCAGGGCGGCATTGTGCTGGCAAGCGGCAGCGCCCCGGCGCTGCAATGCCTTGGCGTGGAGCGTGTACAGGCAAAGCTCACCGACTGTATGTCCACCGTATTTGAGCTTGGCGCAGCCGAGTCCGCCCTATTTCCCCGCAGTGCCAATGCCCATTATGTTGTTCCCGGTGCCTGTGTTTCCGAGATTCAATTTACGCCCGACACAAAAACTATGCTGCGCATGATTTCGGAGCATCCTTTCGGTCCGCCGGAGCTATGCTATTACACCGCCGTTACCGATGTTCCCGGTTTGGGCGTCACCCCCTACGGCAAGGGCAAGGGTATCTATATTCCTTGGTCGGTCGGCAGCTTCTACTACAATGAGGGCTATGACAATACCCTGCATTTTATGCAGGATGTCCTGCATGAATTCTGTGCCTTGCCGGAGCTGACCCCCGGTTTGCATCCCAGCGTAGAGCTGACACTGAGCAAAAAGGCAGATATGCTGGCGGTTCAGCTTGTCAATGGCAGCGGCGTTTTTGCCAACAGCTATTTTGAGCCTGTACCGATGCGGGATATAACCCTGCGTCTACCCGGATTGGCGGGAAAAACCGCCTTCGCACACAATGGCGGCAGCGTTTCCTGCGCGGATTCCGGCGACGATTTGGTTCTGACACTGGACAAGCTGAATGCTTATGAAATCATTACGGTACAATAAAGGAGCGCTTTATATGAAAATCGGATTTATCGGTTTAGGCATTATGGGCAAGCCGATGGCTAAAAATCTGCTAAAGGCAGGCTATACGGATCTGATGGTAAACAACCACAGCCAGGCCGCTGTGCAGGAGCTGCAGGCAGCCGGCGCCACGGGTGCGACCCAGCAGGAAATCGGTGCGCAATGCGATGTTGTTATCACTATGCTGCCCAACTCCCCGCAGGTCAAGGAAGTTATGCTGGGGGAAAACGGCGTAGCCGCACATATGAAACCAGGCGCAGTTTTTATCGACTGCTCCTCCATCAACCCGGTCGCATCCAAGGAAATTTACGCCGAACTGCAGAACAAGGGTGTCGAAATGCTGGATGCCCCCGTTTCCGGCGGTGAGCCTAAAGCCATTGACGGCACCTTGAGTTTTATGGTCGGCGGCAAGCAGGAAATTTTTGACACCTATAAGCCAATTCTGGATGCTATGGGTTCCTCGGCTGTGCGCTGCGGCGATGTCGGCGCCGGCAACACCACCAAACTGGCAAACCAGATCATCGTTGCCTGCAACATTCAGGCGTTGGCGGAGGCGCTGACCCTTGCGCAGAAGGCCGGAGTCGAGCCGGATCTGGTATTTCAGGCCATCAAGGGCGGGCTGGCAGGCTCCACCGTCATGAACGCCAAAGCCCCCATGATGATCGCGGGCAACGATAAGCCCGGCTTCAAAATTGATTTGCACATCAAGGATCTGAACAATGTTCTGGACTGCGCTCATTCCGTAGGTGCGCCCGTTCCCATGACCGCCGAGGTACAGGAAATTCTGCAATGGCTGCACAACCACGAGGGCGGGCAAAAGGATCACAGCGCCATTGCCCAGTATTATGAGTATCTGACCGGGATTCAGATCGGTCGCTGATGCCCGCTGTAAAGCCTGCCGCGAAAACGACAGGCTTTTGACGATGTAAGGAGAACCCTATATGAATCCAAATCTTCACGAAGATGCGCTGCATATCGTCACCTCCGCCATAGATGCCGTCAAGCCGGATGCCGCGGTGCGCCGCGCCCTGCAAGGTGCGACCTTTCCCGGGCGTGTGTTTTTGGTTGCGGTCGGCAAGGCCGGGTGGCAGATGGCACACGCCGCACTGCAATGTCTGCCCACGCCGCCGGCGCAGGGAATTGTTGTGACAAAGTACGGTCATGTATCGACCGATCTGCCGGGGATTTGCTGCCTGGAGGCCGGGCATCCCGTGCCGGATGAAAACTCCTTTGCGGCAACGCAGGCTGTGCTGGATATGACTGCCGATCTTTCTCCTGCCGATACCGTGCTGTTTTTGCTTTCCGGCGGCGGCAGCGCACTGTTTGAAAAGCCTCTGGTTCCCGGCGCAGAATTGCAGGCTATCACCCGTCAGCTGCTTGCCTGCGGCGCGGACATTGTGGAAATGAACACGATCCGCAAGCGGCTTTCGGCGGTAAAGGGAGGTCGCTTTGCCGCCCACTGCGCCCCTGCCGGGGTGCAGACCATTGTGCTGTCTGACATTTTAGGTGACCCGCCGGATATGATTGCGTCCGGACCCGCGGCTCCCGATTTGTCTACCTGCGATGAAGCGCTGAAAATTGCGGAAAAATACGATTTGCAGCTAAGTCCCGCCGCCCGCACCTGTCTTGGCACCGAAACACCAAGGCATCTGGACAACGTGCAAATGCAAATCATCGGCAGTGTACGGGAACTCTGCGCCGCCGCAGCCGCGCAGTGCCGCGCCCTTGGCTATGAACCGCTGTATCTGACCGACCGCTTGAACTGCGAAGCGCGGGAGGCCGGGCGTTTTTTGGCTGCGATTGCCCGCAGCCACGTCAATGACGGAAAAAAGCTGGCATTCATCGCGGGCGGTGAGACCGTTGTGCGCCTGACAGGCAGCGGTCTCGGCGGTCGCAATCAGGAAATCGCCCTTGCCGCGGCAGAAAACCTCAGCGGTCTGTCAAATGCCGCTGTGATAAGCATCGGCAGCGACGGCACAGATGGACCCACCGATGCAGCGGGCGGCTATGCGGACGGCGGCACACAAGCCGCGCTGGCGTCGGCGGGGTGGAATATCGCGGATGCTCTGCGCCAAAATGACGCCTACCATGCTCTGCAATCCGTAAACGGTCTTGTTCATACCGGTCCGACCGGAACCAATGTAAATGATGTGACGATTGCTCTGGTTGGTGAATAACAAAACAGCGTCTGCCTTTTCTTGACCACCATTTGACCACTACTGTGCAGCTGCACCGTAAAATGCTGAAAGAGCCTGTTGTGACAACCAACAACGGGCTTTTTCCTGTTTTGGGAGCCGCTGTGCAGAACCAACAAAATTTACGTTTCATCGACGGTCTACACCGTCCTGTCGTAGTTCTCCGACTGAATACCTATTTTCAACTGCGCTACTTTATATTTTGCACAACTAAAATCGCCGTATTATCGTTTGTATTTTTGGGCGTGCCGTTCGATTTTTTCATCTCTCTTGAGGGTCGTTTTTTGCGATGTGGAACTACGACTTTTGAGCGATGCTCAACTCAGCTAAACTTCTTCTAAATATATCTTGCGCAAGCCTTGCTTTTTGTATAAGATAAAAATATACAAATATTATCTGCACATCTAGGATACGTTTGGAGGACTGTACATGAATGACGCCACAGAAATCTACATCTTAAAAAAACGCATTGCCTATCTGGAAAGTCTTCTCTCAGCCCACAATATTTCCTTTGATGCTCCGGATGTTCCCAGTAGTCAAAGTATAATTGCCCCGATTTCTGCGGTCATCAGCCCAACCCATGCCCGTTTCTTCTATTCCTTATTCCACGGGCGCAGTGACGTCTACGCCAAACGTGCGGTGATGAAAAACGGAAAAGCCGGGTATTTTCCTGTCTGTGAAAATCTGTGGCGATACGGCGTCTGCCCAAAAGCAGACCGTCAAAAGGTCAAGTGTGCGTCTTGTCCCAATCGCAGCTGGGCGCCGCTGAATCAACGCGCATTGATGGCGCATCTGACCGGAGAAAAATCCGATGGCAGCGACGTGATCGGCATCTATCCTCTGCTGCCGGATGACACCTGCCGGTTCCTCGTTTTTGATTTTGATGACCATGAAGCATCCCCCGGCACGGTGTGGCAGGAGGATGTGGATGCTTTGCGCCAAATTTGCAGCCACAACAGTGTGCCTTGCTACGTGGAACGTTCCCGTTCCGGCAGCGGCGCACATATCTGGCTGTTTTTTGATGCACCGATTCCCGCCGAGCTGGCTCGCAGATTCGGATCAGCGCTGCTTACTAAGGGCGCGGAATCCGTCAATTTAAAAGACTTCAAAACCTATGACCGTATGCTGCCTGCACAGGAGCATTTGCCCGAGGGTGGTCTTAGCAACCTGATTGCGCTGCCGCTGCAGGGGCAGGCGCTTCGGCAGGGCAATAGTGCATTTGTGGATGAAAGCCGGAACGCCTATCCCGATCAGTGGGAATATCTGAAATCCGTACAGCGGATCAGCAAGGAATTTGTAGAGAGAAAAACAGCACTATGGAGTGCGGATGGTGAATTAGGTACACTTTCTAAAACAGAAGATACTGAAAAGCCGTGGGAAAAATCATCTCAGGCGTTCCATTCGGAGGATGCCGGACAGCCGCTTTCTATAACGCTTGCCAACGGCATTTACATAGACACAGCAGGCTTAAAGCCTCGTCTGCAAAATGCGTTACGGCGGCTGGCGGCATACAGCAACCCTGAGTTTTACAAAAAGAAAGCGCTGGGATTTTCCACTCGCAATATTCCCCGCATCGTTTTCTGCGGTGAGGATGTCGGCAGCTATATTCATTTGCCGCGCTGTTGTGCAGAAAAGTTGACCGCGCAATTGGACTCTGTTGGAATTCCCTACACAGTAAGTGACGAACGCCAGACAGGTCGCGAAATCAAGGTGGATTTCAAAGGCACTCTATACTCCCGGCAGGCGGACGCCGCCGCGAAAATATTGGAACATGATATCGGCGTACTCTGCGCCGCAACTGCCTTTGGTAAGACCGCTGTTGGTGCGTATCTGATAGCGCAGCGCAAGGTCAACACGTTGGTTTTGGTTCACAACTCCGAGATTCTGAAAAACTGGGTGGAAGATTTTGAAAAGTTCCTGCAAATCGACGAGGATCTGCCGGAGTACATCACCCCAAAAGGGCGGCGCAAAAAACGTAAAAGCGTCATCGGCACACTGTCCGGCGGACGCAATACGCTGGGCGGGATATTGGATGTTGCCATGATCACGTCCCTTGGGCAGAGCGACGACGTAAACCCGCTTATCAAGAATTACGGCATGGTCATCATGGACGAGTGCCACCACGCTGGGGCTGCTATTGCTGAAGATGTGTTGAACGCCGTTAATGCAAAATACGTTTACGGGCTGACTGCTACACCCAAGCGCGACGACGGGCAGGAGCAAAAAATCTTTATGCAGTTTGGTCCCATCCGCTACCGCTATACAGCCAAAGACCGCGCGGTTGCGCAAAATGTACGGCATTTTGTCTACCCACGTTTTACGCGCTTGTTCGCGCCAAACGCAAACAAACTCAGCTACAATCAAGCCCGCCGTGCCGTGGTGGGTAGCGCGGTACGCAATGAGCTGATTCTGACCGATGTTGTTTCCTGTCTGCAAGCCGGCCGCACACCCTTGGTGCTGACCAAAGAGAAAGAACATGCGGCGTTTTTGTACGCACAGCTGAAACCTAAAGCCGACCATACTTTTCTTTTGCAGGGCGGCAGCAGCGCCAGACAAAAAGAAGATCTGCGCGCCGAAATGCGGGCAGTTCCTCCAAACGAAAGTGTTGTGCTGGTGGCCATCGGGCAGTACATTGGCGAGGGATTCAACTTTCCGCGGCTGGACACGATGATGTTGACGATGCCCATTTCGTGGCAAGGCAACGTGGAGCAATATGCGGGTCGTTTACACCGCGATTACGAGGGTAAGCGAGATGTTATCATCTATGACTATGTAGATGCGCACATTCGTGTGCTGGAGTCCATGTATTACAAGCGATTGTGCACCTATAGGCGTATAGGATATGAAATTCTTGCTGCTCCTAACGAGGAAAAGCAGACTGTCAACGCAATTTTTGACAGCGAAAGCTATCTGCCTGTTTATGAAAAAGACTTGATGCAGGCACGCAAGAGCATCTATATTGCAAGCCCCGGATTGAACAAAAACAAGGTCCGGCGATTGATTGCGCTGGTAGAGGAGCAGCAGACTGCCGGGGTGATTGTGACTGTCATAACGCAACCTGCCGAGAGTTACCCCCAGACTCGCGTAGAGCCAACCAAAGCGCTGCAAACTGCGCTGACGGCGGCGGGGATTTACGTTGTGCCACAACCCGACCTGCACACCCATTTTGCAGTTATTGATCAGGAGATTGTGTGGTACGGCAGTACCAACCTACTATCACGCGATAAAGAAGATGACGGTCTGATGCGTATTGGCAGCAGGGATGTGGCGCTCGAGTTGTTGGAGGAAATAGGTCGATAGTTTGGCAAACAGGATTTACACCGTTGACTTTTTCACGGTATCGTGATATAGTGATAGTAAGGAGATGATCGACATGCCAGTATTATCAAGATTCTATGGAATTATCATTCGTATGTATTTCCTGCAGAGTGAACACAATCCGCCGCATATTCACGCCATCTATAACGATGATGTTGCAGCCATTGACTACATGACAGGTGAAGTTCTTGAAGGCTATCTCCCTCCGAAAGCGCTGGCTATGGTGCGCGAATGGATTGCGTTGCATAAGGATACTTTGCAGGAAATCTGGGAAACGCAAGAGTTTAAGAAAATTCCGCCACTGGAGTAAGGAGGTTTCTTCTATGTTCCATAAGGTTAAAAGTGTATCACCTCTCCCTAATTATAAACTGAGCGTTGGATTTAGTGAGGGCATTGTAAAATTATATGACATAAAGCCTCTGTTTGAAAAGATTCCTGCGTTCACCTATCTGAAAGAGCACCCCGAAGAGTTTGCCTGTGTCAGCGTTGATGTCGGCGGCTACGGCATTATCTGGGGCGATG